>Ga0209654_1000794_pt1 | contig 28614 bp, 43 predicted proteins | sample SaaInl1SG_22_DNA_FD_184646 | JGI IMG/M metagenome (GOLD analysis project Ga0209654, IMG submission 184646) | Marine microbial communities from expanding oxygen minimum zones in the Saanich Inlet - ESP_161SG_22_DNA (SPAdes) (version 2) | ecosystem: Environmental > Aquatic > Marine > Intertidal... | reverse complement strand
TTGGTTGGAATCTCACGAATACGTGCCTTGCCCCATGGTGACAGTTTGCGTCCTTTCATCCCAAGGTTCTCGAGACGATTGTACAGATATGGCATGTCGAACATCTCAATGTTCCAGCCAGTCACAATGTTGGGAGTGAACATGTCCCAGTATCTCAGGAACTTGTTCAGCAGATCACGTTCATCAGCACAAGCAACATATCGAACATTGTCAACCAACTCAGGTGGCAACTCAGACTTCTCGGCTGACCACTGACCATGACCAAATGTCACGAACTTGTCAATCTTGGAGTCGTGAATGCAAATGGCAGTGACAGGATACGCAGCATCACGTGCTTCAGGGAAACCTTCAGTCGACGTGACCTCGATGTCGATGTTGAAGATGCGAATGTCTTCCTTCCGCCACCGATCAATGGTGTCGTTGAACTCTTCGAGGCAATACTGTGCTTGATGGAATGGATATCCGTACAGTCCGAGATTCGAACCTTTGTGTGTGTCAGTGAACTCTTTGCACTCACTCATCGTGTCAAACTGAATGGGTTTGACGTTCTTTCCGAAAATGGTCTTCCAACCATAATCATTCGGATGCTCGATGTAGAGAGTGGGTGAATATTTCAGACAGTCGCGAACTTCTTCGCCATTGGTGATGCCACGGATCAAGATCTCGTCACCAACTCGGGAAATGTTTGTGTAGTAATCAATCATGCATCTGTTATAGGCTGCGCGACTGATTCTTTACGTTCCCGATGGTGTAATTTTGTTTGAGGGAGTATTGAGATTTTTGTGCGTGTGAAACCACCTTGATGCGATTCATCGAGGATGGTTCAGCAATCTCTGGGCGAACGATGTCACACAACTCCCACTCCTGTAAGAGTTTGGCTATGGCGTTTCGTCTTTCGGTGTCTTCAGATGTGATTTGAGTTTTCTCAACTCCATCAAGACGAAACAGCTCTTTGAAATGGCAGATGTAGTATTTGCCACGTTTGTGTAGAATGTGACAGGTCTGAACAAGTTTTTTGTCCTTCGTCACGATTCCGATTCTTGTGAGTGTTTCGATGATCTTGAGGAAATCTTCGCGTTCTCGCAGGGTCACTTCCAATAAGTTTTCAATCATTTGTCTTCCTTTCAGAAGATCCGCTTGCATTATTTACTATTTGTAGAAAATGTGATCGTCAATGCGTGAAGTGATGCTGAGATCAAATGCCCATTTCGGATAGGCAGTGACTGCGTGATAGTGTGTGGCACCGTCAGTCAGGTCAGGTATCTCATTGAAATAAACACGGTATGCAATGTCCATTGCTTTCAACACAGCACCGTGATCCAACATTACGTCTGACTTACCGTCACAGTACCAAGAGAACTGACACTTGTGCTTGACAGGTAGTTCATCGCCTTTCCAGTTGATGTAAGTTGGACCTTGCTTGATCACCTCACATACATTAGATGGGTAGTAATCGTGATTAACACGATTCATCACCACCTGAGTGACTGCGATCTGACCTGCTGTCGATTGATTGCGTGCTTCGAAGTAGATGTTCTGCGCAAGGCAGAACAGTGCTGCTTCAACAATCATTGCTGTGGCACAAACTTGAATGCTGCACCGTTCATGCAGTATCTCAGACCTGTCGGTTCTGGACCATCCATGAACACATGGCCATAGTGACGTTTGCCGTCAGCAGAACGAATCTCTGTTCGAGTCATGCCTAAGGTGCTGTCCTCGACCATCGTGACTGCACTGTTCGTGACAGGTTTGAAGAAAGATGGCCAACCTGTGCCTGATTCAAACTTGGTTGATGAGTGAAAGACCTTTTTGCCTGTGACACGATCGACATACCAACCTTTGCGTTTCTCATTCAAGAGAGCAGAACTTCCTGGACGTTCAGTCGCATCATTGTACATCACATCATATTGGAGTTTTGTCAAACCCATTTCTGCTGCTTTCTCTTCAGACACACCATTTGACTGTGCCATCATTGTTCCAAAAATGCTGATTCCAAACAATCCTGCGATTGCCATCTTCACTGTGTTGTTCATATTCCACCTCTGTGTTCATTGTACCATTTTATTATAGTAACAAGATCCTCGGATTTTAGAGTTTTTTGATATTCTTTTGCAACTTTGTCTGAACAGTTGAAGTATGCCTTAATTGGCTCAAGTTCTTTGATATCCACTCTCTTGCTCCACTTGGCGAAAAGATTCTTCTTGGGAAGAGCATGAAAGTAGAAGTCAAATTGTGCTTTCTCAGGAAGTGAATGGTATTTATTGAGTTCATTCGCGAACACAACCAAGTCCTTCCTTTGGCTCATTGCGAGATTGGTGATGTATGGCAGATACCCTGACAAGTCATCAGGATACTTTTTGTCTGCGATGTTTTTGATGTAGTCAAAAGGCGACTTCTTCTCGACCTTGACTTCAAAGGTTTCTTCTTCCTGAATGATGTTTCCGAAGAGGTCGATGTTCATCGCCACTTGATTCCCTTCATGCACTCGACGACGAATGCAGCCAAGTTGATCTCTGGATTCGCAACGAATGCTGCCCTGTGTTGATACTCACCCATGATCAGAATCAGGTTGGGGATTGAGTCAGGTGCAACCAAATCATTCATGTTGTCATACAGGTCAGAAAAAAGTGAGTCGGGGTCAGGATTGTCAGCGATCCATTGCCGACACTCCTGGAACTTCCCCGATCTCATTGAGTTGACAAGAGTTTTGACCTTGGAACTGTCAATCACAGCCAGAACTCCAGAGTCAATGGTTCCACCAATGTTTGCATATCTTTGCAATTCATTGAGGATCCGACGATTGTCAGGATAGAAACGTTTGATCGTTTCAAACACTGCATCATTTACAAAGTCGACCTCTTCATCACGAAGAATGTCGAGAACTCTCTTTGCGAGAGACGCTTGCAGTTTGACCAAATCGCTCTTGTCAATGTTGAAGTCGATGACCGAACACCGACTGTGCAGAGGTGCAATGATCTTCTGTTTGAAGTTGCACGTCAGAATGAAGCGACAGTTTGCACTGAATGCTTCAATCAGGTTTCGCAGTGCTGCTTGTGCTTCTGGTGTGATGTAGTCTGCCTCATCAAGGATCACGACTTTGGTCTTGCCATTCGTTGACATTGTGCCAGCGAACGACTGAACCTTTGATCGAACCATGTCGATGCCTCGAGTCTCTGATCCGTTGATGATGATGTAGTCACAACCAAGTTCATTGCACAACGCACGTGCGACAGTTGTTTTGCCAGTTCCTGCAGTGCCAGACAACAGCAGATTGATGATCTCGCCCTTATCCCTGAGGTTTACGAAAACCGACTTCAGGTTGTCAGGCAGGATGCAATCTTCGATTGTCAAAGGACGATATTTTTCACACCACAAGAACTGATCTTTCATTACTCTACTCCGTTGATTTCTTGATATAACTCTTCAAACTCTTCGTGCAACGCAACCTCTTCAGAGAAGTTGGCAGCGAAGGCAACCTTCGCCATTTTTCGAAACACCCTTGGAGTTATAGTTGTCTCTTCCTTGATTTTTGAAACGATTTCTTTTTGGAGATCACGTTCCGCAGCAGTGCGTGTGAAAGAGTCACACATTTCAGACAGTGCACCTTGCACGATTTTCTTTTCATCTGATGTCATTTCAGTATTTTCCCATGTTTTTTGATGTATGAAATAGATTTTCCAGTTGCTTCGGAAGCAGCAGTGAGGGTGTCGTAGACTTCGCCTTCGAACTCAACAGCAATGGCGTTGCCTGCTGCTGTGCCTGACTTGCCCCACTTGAACTGCCCTTTCCATTTTTTCTCGAAGTCTTTACTTTTGCTCATTTCTCGATTCAAGTAATTTTATCAAGTGAAGAGGCACGAGCAAGTGAAGTTTATAATTCTCTGAGTACTCATCATCTTTGATTTTCTCAGACAACCGTTCCATCATGTTCAGTGCGTCAGACACACTGACCTCAAGAACCTTCTGATGCAAAGTTTTGCCACTCTCAAGATACTTCTGAGCAGCAAAGTGTGCCTCAAAGAGCAGGTCTTCGAACTGCTCTCTTTCTTCAGTCGTCAACTCGGGTTTCACGAGCCATACTTCCCGTCTGGCTGGAGAGCAACGAAGTAGTTGATTCCGGAAGTGCTTCCAGAGAACTGAGACAAACCTTTCGAGCAGATGTTGACATCATAGTCGTCAACAACCATCTTCATCTTTTCAACGCTGATTGACAGAGAGTAATCAACATTGTGATCAGCGACGCTCTTGATCTGGAAAGAGTTTGAGTTTGGCTTGGTTTTGTCGTGAACCTTGACCGTGCCGTTCTCAAACGTCAGATCAGTTGCTGCGTTCGCAGACGCTGCCTTGACCAAAGTCTGAAGTTGCTCTTTGGTGATTTTGGCTGTCACTTCAGTCGAAGGAAGTGTCACACCATTCTCAGGTGGAGCAGTGATGATCGAAGGATCAGCGTAGAAGTAGTTCTGCTCCTGCTCGCCTTCAGAGATCACAACGTGTGATTCTTGGAAATCCAGATCTGGATCTTCGAACAACCCGACAACACCGAGGAACTCGTTGAGGTCATAGATTGCGAAGTCGCGATCAAATGTTTCTTCAATCTCAACCTTCGCGAACACGTCTTTGACGTTTGAGATGGTTTGAAGTTGATTGCCGGACTTGATGATGATCGACTGGTTGATGCCAGCGAAGTTTTTCAAGATTGCTTGGGTTTTTTTGCTCAGTTTCATACTGCTTCCTTTTTCAGATACTTGAGGATGTTTTCGGGAGATGTCTCACCATATGGATCGGCATCAGAACCGTTGTAGTTGTTTCCTGGTTCTTCCCAGAATGCTTCGATGACGCCATCGTCAACGACCATGGCATATCGCCACGAACGATCACCAAAACCAAGATGACGTTTGTTGACCAACATGCCCATCTCGCCTGTGAAGTCACCGTTGCCATCAGGGAACATTTCAACGTTGAGAACGTTCTGTTGATCAGCCCAACACTTCATCACGAATGCGTCATTGACTGATGCACAGATGATGCCGTCAATGCCAAGATCTTCGAAATCACCGAAACGATCTTCGAATGTTGGCAGTTGGAAAGTTGAGCAAGTTGGTGTGAATGCTCCTGGTAATGAGAAGAAGATCACACGACGACCAGCAAAGTAGTCACCCGAGTGCTTCAGATCCCAGCGGAATGGATTTGGTCCACCGACAGACTCATCGCGTACACGCGAATAAACTGTTGTGGTTGGTATGCGATCACCGACCTTGTCGTGGTCGGCACCTTGATCGAATTCATAGATCATATTTCTTTTCCTTCATAAACTCTGTTGTGAGTGTTGTTGACTCGCACGAATGTCGTGCACTTTGAAAGTTCTCGCAACTCCTTCGCTCCCACGTATGTGCAGGCAGAACGCAACCCTCCGAGGATGTCATTCACTGTGTTCGTTATAGCACCCTTGAATGGAATTTTTACTGTTTTTCCTTCAGAAGCACGATACTCTGCGACGCCACCTGCGTATGCGTCCATCGCTGTGTCAGATGACATGCCATAGAATGTCTTGAACATTGCTCCTTCTTCGACTACAGTTTCTCCGCCACTCTCTTCGTGACCAGCAAACATACCACCCAACATAACAAAGTCAGCACCAGCTCCCAGAAGTTTGACGACATCTCCAGACGACCGACAACCTCCATCCGCCATAATTCTTCCACCCACACCATGAGCAGCATCAGCACATTCAATAACAGCACTGAGCTGAGGATAGCCAACGCCAGTTTTAGTGCGAGTTGTGCACACTGATCCAGGACCGATCCCAACTTTGACCACATCTGCGCCAGCAAGGATAAGTTGCATCGTGATGTCGCCTGTGACCACGTTTCCCGCAATAATCGTGATGTCTGGATTTTCATACTTAAAGGATCTGACGAATTCGATGAATCTTTCGGTGTATCCATTTGCGACGTCGATGCAGACATGTTTGATGTTTCCTTTTGGTAGTTTTGACTTGAGTGTGTTCCACTTGTGAAGATCAGCATCAGTGATGCCCATGCTGTATGCAGTGTGTTCACGAGGTGTGAAGAAGAAGTCGTACAAATCTTCAATGTCGTAGTGTTTGTGCAGACACGTCATCATCTTGAACTGCTCAAGGACTGTCGCGATTTCAATCGTTCCTGTTGTGTCCATGTTTGCAGCGACAATGGGAACTCCTTTGAAGAACCCGAAGTCACGTTCAATGACAACCTCAGAACGAGAGGTCAGAGTCGACCTCTTTGGGCGGATCAAGACATCGTCAAGATCTAGTTTAATATCATCTTCTATTCTCATGAACACCATCCTCTTTTCATTTGTACGCTGACGCTGTCAGTGTTCTCAAGTTCTTTTATAGTCAGAGGCACAGAAAATTTATTGTACCCTTCGATTCTTGAGTTGAAGAACAGAACCTTGTTTTCAAACGACACCAAAGGATACAGGTTGTGTTGTCTGCAGACTTGTTTGTGTCCAAGATCAAACACCAATTGCCTTGGTTCAGCAACGATTTGTTTCACTTGTTCCGATGGGTTGTAAGTGTTTGATATCCAACTGTCTTCTGTTTTGATACGAAACCTTTCTTCTTCCCAAGGATCAAACTCAGTCATGGTAGTTTCCATCACTTCGTCAACAGCACGAAGAAAGTTCTGATTCCATTCGCTTTTGACATCGATCTCAAGAGTGCCGTCAGTTTTGAAAGCGACACCTGCGACGGAATGATTGAATGCCATCTCGTCAAAGTCAGAGAAAACTTCACTTATCATTTTCTTTCTGTCAACCCCTCCTTTGTCATAAGCCATCTTCAACTCAGCAATGGTTTTGCCCTTGATGGTACCATCGACAGTTTTCTTACCAAGATGCCTGTCAGCAACTCTGGAGCGAGATACCCAAATGTCCATGACTATGGTGTCTCCGTGACTTTCAACTATTTTGAAGTCTGAGACATAACCTGAATTGGCTGTGAGAATCTGATTCTTTGTGACCTTGTTGTTTTCGACCACAACATCTGAAACTGTGAGTTTGCCAAAGACTTCTGTCAGTGCTTTGTCAAAGGCAAGTTTTCGTTTCTCCTCAAGAGTATCTTTGCTGGTTACTTCGACTCTGACTTCGATTGTTTCTTTTTCTGACGCACTGTCAGAAGCAATCCACTGACCCAGTTTTAGAACAGCTGAAACTGGAGAAGAGAAAACAACACCAAGATCAAAATCCGAATGAGCTGGCGTTGAAAGCATCAACGCCAAAGCCAGAGCAAACCGCCTCATCGTACTGAAACCCGAAGCAAATCAGATGCTGCTTGAGTGTCTTTCGACCATTTCATGACTGCAATCCACACTTTGCCGTCTTGAGAAGGACGACCACCTATCATCCAACCAACTAGGCGACCCGAAGAAGAGATCTTTCGAGTTTCGTCAACAAGAGTCTTCTCGACAGTCTTGGCTTTCCGCTGAGTTGAAGTTCCGGACTGCCTCTCAGGAACGTTTACATCATTTGAGGCAATCTCATCTTCAAGTGCTTCCGCGTCAATAGCTCCATTGTCGTCTTTGATGTAGTTGTCGAGAGTGTTGTCTTCGGCAAGGTCAATGGTTTGACCAATCAAGTCAACTCGAGACTCAGTCTTTGTTTCCGAGCCATACACAAACTCAACCAACTTCTGTCGAGCAAGAGATTCTGCCACTATTTTGTAGTTTGAAGTGTATGCTGGGACAGAGGCAGTGACTTCGATTTCATCCAACTCGCCTAAGAGTGTGTAAGTCAGTTTCACACCACCATCTGCCCACTCAGAAGAGATTGTGCGCTCTTTGATTGGATCGCTTTCGTTCACTGAGTTTGCCACTTTCTCATTCAAAGCTGTTCCTTGAAAAGAAGAACAACCACCCAAAGCTGCCAATGCAGCAACCAACAATAACTTTTTCATTGTTTCACCGTTTCGATTTCAAAAATGTAGGTCTTGATATTTTTAGGAAAGGTCAGTTGACCGGACTGAACTTCCTTTTCCACGAGGTGCCATTCGGCACCCTTGTTCTGACGTTCTTCAACCATGTCAAAAAACTCTTGATTGTCTGTGCCAATGATGGCAGCGAAAAGAACCCAGATCATGCTGCCTCCGCGAAGGAGACTGCTTCTTTGACCGCATTGATCTTTTGCTTGCGACCAGCACCGAACCAGACTGAGTTCAGACGAGCATCGTTCGTGCGACCCATCTGGTGATCAGTGATGTAGGTCACTGCGTTGAGTGCCTGCCACCATGAACCACGAGCGAACTCTGCTCCTGGTTGTGTTTCAAACACTTCATATGCCAACTGAGCATTGCGACGCAACTTGCCGTCTTTGGATGACTCGCCGAAAACCTTACCCAAGAACTCTTTGAACTTCTTGTCTTCAACTTGCTTCGAACCAAGGAACTCAGCGACTTGCTTGTATTCGTCCATTGTGTTGCGAGCAATGCCAAGGATCTCTTTGACTGCTTCAGGATCGAACTCACCACGGTGGTTGACCTTCGCGAAGTTCTGTGCCTTTGAGTTCAGAGACATTGTCAAAGTGTTGTTGCACACAACACGGATCGGTGTGAAACGAACGTCAACACACTGACCGAACATGTGTGGGTTGGAGAAGAGAAGATATCCTTCAACCTTGTCGTCACCGAACACTGTGAAGTCAGAAGAGACTTTCGCCAGTGCCCAAATGCGGCGACCTTCGAGAAGAGAACCTGCAGTGTGCATGGTCATGTCACCAGCATCGCAGAACTCCTGGAAGAAGTCGAAAGCAGTTGAGTTTTGGACAGGTGTCCAGTTGTTGCCAACAAGATCGAGAACCTTGTTGTCAGAGGTGCGAACCAATGCATGCTTCTTTGGCACTTGAGCACCATCAGCAAGATACATTGGTCGCTTTTCGACAGTCCAATCAAGACCAGAGACTTTCATCATCTCAGCAGGAGAGATGCCTTCATCAACGCGAACACCCAAACCGTGCCATGGTGTCTCACCAACATATGCCATTTGCGCTTCGCCATTGATCATTTCCAATTCATGTGCCATTTTGATTTCCTCATCAATCATTTTCAGTACACACGTTATAGTTATGGATTGTAGTTTTTTTTAATTAATTTCGTATATTTTTGAGATTGCTTCAGCACATGCTCTGGCGACTTCCATGTGCTCTTTCTGTGTGCCGTTCTCACGACGCAGTTCAATGTAGTGAATCCAAGAACGAAGAGTCCCGTTCATGTAGAGACGCGACTTGGTCAAACCTTCAGGAAGCAAAGCACGTGCTTGTTCCTTTGCGATGCCCAGTTTGATTGCTCGTTTGTACTCGCGTTCTGCCATCCACATCACACGACCCTGAATCCGAAACCACTCATGATCAAGTTCTTTGTCTTCAACCATGATTGAGTTCTGACGATTCTTTTCATCCTGAAGACGTGCTTCACGTCGAACAAACATCTCATCAAACTCAGTCTCAGGGTTGGCGTATCTTTGACTGAACTCTTGGAAACTGAAACTGCGATGACGAAGGATCTGTCGTGCGATGTCTCGTGTGGTCTCTATCTCTAGACAGATTGAAACCATTTCGAATGGAGACCAGTGTGCGTGTTTTTTCAGATAGTTCAGAAGACGATCAGTTGTCTCTGTGTTCATTTGATTTGATGGATTCGAAACACGAGCACAGAAGGCAACGAGATCTTTGATGTCACCGATGCCTTCAAATGCCCCTGTTGGTTCCGAATGACTGACTAGTCTCACCTTCATTCAGTTTTCCTCCGATTGAAAGAGAAGTCTGGCACGTTCGAGGACTGCACTGTTCGTTGTTGGTCCAAAGGTGATCGTGCCCATATGATTCAAAATGAACTTGCGATCGAGGAACACCTGACCGCCAAGATCTCTCCAGTTCTCACAGAAGAACCAGTCCTCAGAAAGGTAGGTGTCGTCACGAACTTCAACGTCGAACCAAGTGTGGATTCTCTTGCTTATATTGATACCTTGATCGGAAGTGAACTCTACGACTTTCTCGTGTTCTTTCATTTTCTCGATGACCTGACGTTCAATGAGAAGGAAACCTGTGCCAGTGCGTGACACTTCCATGATTTCAGAGTCGATGTATCCACCTTCGACAGGATTCGCAACTGCTTCGAGAGGCAGAGACTTCAGAGGATAGCAACCACCAATCAGTGGTTTCTTGTGTTGAAGGAGACGGATCAGATGTCCAGGTTCCCAACCAATGTCAGCATCGACAAACATCAAGTGAGTGTATTGTTCGGATTCTTCGAAGTATTTCACGATTGTGTTTCGACCACGAGTGATCAAACTCTCGTTGGCGAGAGTGTAGGTGTTCCAATTGATTCCAAGCGAATTAGCAATTGCTGCCCACTTGATGAAAGAGGTGAAACATGCTTCTGTCATCATTCCGCCATATGCTGGAAGTCCGAAACAGATGTTGACTGACTGAAGATATTCCCGATCAGGAATTACTTCTGTTGGAGTGTTTGTGATGTAGATCATACCCTTTCCCATGGAACGTTTTTGTCACCAAAGTGACCAAACACACATTCTTTGCTGTAGTTTGTGAAGTTGAAAAGATCGAACTGACGAATGATTCCAAGAGGAGTCAGGTCGTGTGTATCGATCATGCCACGAATGGCTGCTTTTTGTCCGTCAGTGTCAATGTAGATTGCCATCGGTTCTTTCACACCAATCGCATATGACAACTGAACTGTGCACCAGTTGCACATTCCGAATGCGACTGCTTTCTTCGCAAGGAACCGAGCCATGTATGCAGCAGAGCGATCAACCTTCGTTGGATCCTTTCCTGAGAAAGCACCACCACCGTGAGGAGCATAGCCACCGTATGTGTCAACGATGATCTTGCGACCTGTCACACCAGCATCACCGTCTGGTCCACCAATCACGAAGTTGCCTGTTGGATTGATGTGGAACTTCGTTTGACCATCTACATAATCACCAAGAACTCCACGTGCACATGCTTCTGCTAATGCACATGCCTGATCGTAGTTTCCTTCCGTGTGTTGCGTCGAAACAACCACTGCAGTCGCACGAGTTGGTTTGCCATCTTCGCCATACTCAAAAGAAACTTGAGACTTGGCGTCTGGTCCAAGAATGCCATTGTCATACCCAAGTTCACGTGTCTCAGCGAGTGCCTTCAAGATTTCGTGCGAGTAGTGAATGGGTGCAGGCATCAAAGACTCAGTCTCGTTGCAAGCATATCCAAACATGATGCCTTGGTCGCCTGCTCCGAAATCGTCAGTTCCAAGACCGATGTCACCAGACTGAGCATGGATCTTGTTGATGATGTCAACAGACTTCCAACTGAAACCTTCTTGGTCATATCCAATCTCTTTGATTTTTTTGATGATGACGTCTGACACTTCTTCTCTGGTCAGGTTGAAGTTCTTGGCCTCACCAGCAACCACAACAGTGTTTGTCGAGACCAGAGTCTCAATGGCGACACGAGTTGTCTCGTCACCTCTTTTCAATGCTTCGTCGAGCAATGCGTCGCTGATCTGATCAGCGATCTTGTCTGGGTGTCCTGCTGACACCGATTCACTTGTGAAAATATAACTCATTTGTGACGCTTCCATTTCAATATTTGTACTCCTCATTCTTGAATGGACCATCGATAGGCACGTTGATGTATTCTGCTTGCTGTTCTGTCATTCGCATAATTTTTCCACCGAAACCTTCAACCATGTATCGAGCAACTTCTTCGTCCAACTTCTTGGGAAGAATTTTGACACTGATCTCGTTTGGTGTGTTTCGATACATTTCAATCTGAGCCAACACTTGGTTCGCAAATGAGCCATCCATGATTCGTGACGGATGACCTGTCGCGTTGCCAAGATTGACGAGACGACCCTTTGCCAGAAGAATGATGTAGTCGTCTGGATCTTCTGAGCGATAGATCTTGTCGACATTCTCTTTGATTTCTTCCACTTTGAAGTTTTCATACAAAAACTGTGTGTCGATCTCGTTGTCAAAGTGTCCGATGTTGCAGACAACAGCACCTCTCTTCAGCTGATGAAGATGACCTGAACTACAGACGTTGATGTTTCCTGTTGCTGTCACAAGAACGTCAGTCACGGCAACATATTCACTTGGAAGAACCACCTCAAAACCGTCCATACATGCTTGCATTGCGCAGATGGGGTCAATCTCTGTGACTCGAACAATCATACCTTCCTGTCGCAATGAAGCAGCAGAACCTTTGCCCACATCTCCATATCCTATGACCAATGCTTGCTTGCCCATCAACAACATATCAGTTGATCTCTTGAGAGCATCGTTCAAACTATGACGGCAACCGTACTTGTTGTCGTTCTTTGCCTTTGTGACAGCATCGTTGACGTTGATCGCAGGAATCTTCAGAGTGCCTTCTTCCAGCATCTTCCACAGACGATGAACACCTGTCGTTGTTTCTTCAGTGACACCTTTGATGTTTTCCAGCAAATGAGGATACTCGTTATGGATCATTGCAGTTGCGTCACCACCGTCGTCGAGAATCATGTTTGGTTCCCAACCTTCAATGGTCTGACGAATGCACCATTCTGCATCTTCTTCAGACTGTCCTTTCCAAGCGAAGACAGGAATGCCTTGGTCAGCGATTGCTGCTGCAGCATGGTCTTGCGTTGAAAAGATGTTGCATGATGACCACTTGACCTCAGCACCAAGATCAACCAAAGTCTCAATCAACACTGCGGTTTGAATGGTCATGTGAATGCAACCAACAATCTTGGCACCTGCCAGTGGTTGTTCATCCTTGTATTGTGAACGGATAGCCATCAATGCTGGCATTTCCTTTTCAGCAAGAGCGATTTCCTTTCGCCCAAAATCTGCAAGACTTATATCTGCTACTTTGTATTTCATACAGTTTCTCTTTTTTCTACTACGTGGTCTGCGAGTCCAAAATCAACTGCTTCCTGCGCTGTCAGATATGTGTCAAACTTCATGACCTCTCGCAACTCTTCGAACGTCTTCCCTGCCGTGTTGTGTTTCTCATACATCCGTGTGAGATCATCGTTGATTCTCTTTGATTCTTCGAGACGACGTTTCGCGTCTTCAAACTCAAGTTCCTGAACGTGGACTGAACCAGACGTTCCTTGTGTTCCTGAACTGACACGATGAATCATGGTGCGTGCGTTTGGCAGAACATATCGATTTCCTGCTTCACCTGCCATGGCGAGGAACGAACCCATTGAACATGCTTGACCAATGACGATTGTGTGCACAGGTGAACTGATGTACTGCATGGTGTCGTAGATTGCCAGACCTGCAGTCACCGAACCTCCTGGAGAGTTGATGTACATCACGATCGGTGCCGTGTCGTTCTGACTCTCGAGCAGAAGCAACTGAGCCACAATGTGATTGGCCATCGCTTCGTCGACCACCTCTGTCAAGAAGATGATGCGATCTTTGAGCATGCGACTGTAAACATCGTATGCTTTCTCACCATCTTTGTTCTTTTCAATAATTACCGGATATGGCATCATTCGTCCCCTTTTGGGAACTTCACACCAATGCCACCCAGACCACAGTAACCATTAGGATTCTTGACCAGATAGTTCTGATGATACTCTTCTGCTGTGAAGTACTTACCGAGAGGAGCAACCTCTGTGGTGATGGTGCCATGGCCAGCATTGTTCAGCAGAGACTGATACTGAGCCAATGTTTTGTTGATGACATCCTTTTGCTCGTCGCTGGTGTAGTAGGCAGCAGAACGATACTGCGCACCCACATCATTGCCCTGACGATCGCCTTGGGTTGGATCATGTGACTCCCAGAACTTCTTCACCACGGCATCCGTCGAGGTGACCGATGTGTCATACTTCACGCGAACGACTTCAGCATGGGATTTGCCAATGCCGAATCTTGATAATCTTGCTGCTGCCATAACTTTGTAGTACGTTGCATCGTCCATGTCGCCACCCGCATAACCTGATTCAACATCCAGGACACCAGGAAGTTCACTCATGCGTTTCTCTGCACCCCAAAAACATCCCATACCAAACACGATTTCTTCTGTTGCTGCCATAGCATTGCTCCCAATGGCTGTTGCCAATATTGCTGCTGTGATTAGTTTTTTCATTTTCATTCGTCCCCTTCTTTCACGAACACTCCATCGACCATTCTACCCTTTCGGTCTTTGATATCGTTATAGGCAACTTCAAGGCATTCGTACAAAGAAAGACCATTTCTTTCTGCGATATTGATCAAAACAACCATCATGTCACCGATGTCGTCGGCAATGCTCTTGCCTTTGCAAAGATTGTCAGACAGTTCACCTGCCTCTTGAATCAGTTTCATGAACTGATCTTTGTCAGTTGCACCGTCAATCAGATTGCGATCGTGGTGCCATTGAGCCACTGCTCTTTCAAGTTCTTCGAGTGTCATTGAGTTCTCCAGATTGCTGTGCCTTCACATGCTTTCAAAATCTCTTCGTCAAGCAGTTCGCTTGTTGGCTGAGTGGTTTTCTCGATGGTCTTCTTGACTGTGTGCATTCCTTCGAGTCCATAGATTTCTGCATCCTTCTCGGCATGAATGCTCTTCAATCCTTCTTTCTTGATTGGAACTGGATCCAACTTCAACATCTCAAAGACTTTGTCCATCGTTGCCTGTGTGTCTTCAACCAAATCGTTGTATTCAATGATGTGGATTTTATCTTGATTTTTCTTTTCATAGATGTCTCTCAACTGATTGAGATGACGACCGACAACACCAGTTTCACCAATCAAAGTGAGGCAACGATTGCGATCATTGATTTCATTGTATCCTTGAAGAACAACATCTCTGTCAATGAAGTTCATTTTACCTTCGCCTTTGAATGGGTTCTTCTTGACCAAACGAATGAAAGAAGCAATCACTTCATCAAGGTCTCGAACACAAGTGAGGATTGGAGTTTCAAACTCTCCAAACTCGAGATATTGAAACTGATTTGTCCAAGCACGACTCTTGTCAACAACGACCTGTTTGTCTGTCTTGTCGTGATACCAAGAACGTGGGATTGACTTCATCAGTTCGTAGACAGCATCCTCTTTTGGTTCTGCTTTGTAAAGTTCGTGATTTCCAATGAATGAGTTGGCGTTTGCCATCATGTCAAAGACTGGGGTGGAAGCACTTGAGTATGCTTCTGGGTGTTGATTGATAAGAGTGGAGAGCAGTGTGCTACCCGAACGTGGCAGACCTGCCATTGCATAGAATCTCATTTTTTTTTCCTTCAAACTCTGGAGTGGACGACAGGAATCGAACCTGCCTAAAACTGATTTGCAGTCAGTCGCCTAACCTATCAGCCACGTCCACAAAATTGGCTGCTCGACCAGGACTCGAACCTGGGACCAAGAGATTAACAGTCTCCTGCTCTACCTACTGAGCTATCGAGCAATTAATTGGCCTCGTCGGCAGGACTCGAACCTGCGACCCTCTGCTTAGAAGGCAGATGTTCTATCCAGCTGAACTACGACGAGATGATCTTATTATAGTGTTCCTCTCTGTATTTTTTCTTGAGGAACCACTTGTTTCGTTGAAAATATTCCCTTGCTTCTTCTTCGGCAGCGCGATGAGTCCATTCAAGAATCTCGTCTTTGTACTCGAGATACTTTTCGTTGCACCACTGGCGAAAAGTCATTGCTTCTTCCTCGTGGCGCGACCTCTGACTTGCGCGACTTCACGAGTCATCTTTCCAACCAAAATGTCATATGCAGTTGTCGAGAGTTCTTCTCTTCGCTTCGCTCCACACAACTCACCGTGTTCATAGAAAAAGACCTTGCCGTTCGTGTTCTTCAAAATCGAACAGAAGGCATGAAGCGAACTAACCTTTGCACGATTGGTTGCTTCGGTGTGATCCAAAATGTCTTCTTCTATGTAGCTGAAGTTGCGGTCAATGATGTAGATCTTGTTCATCAGAATGGCACTCCGTCTTCAACAATCGCTTCCACAAAAGGTTCTGAAGAATAGTACTCAGACAACTCTTGCTTGATTGTCGCGAACTCATCGATCGCAGCAGCACACTCGAGCATGCCCAGTTCACTGCGTGCTTTGTCTTCAAATGCGCGACTGTCAAGACTGAAGTTCTCTTGCGCGAATGTCTGACCTGAAAAGATTGCTTGACTCATTTTGCTCATACTTCGTTCCTCTTCTTGTGTTTTACGTTATAGTTGCGTTTCAAATCTTTTTTACGATCGCGGAAAGTTTTTGCTTTGTTGAACTTTCCAGCGAACTTCGCGACTGGGTTCACGAGATCAACTCAACGCGACTGTCATACTCCATGAAACCGTTTTCAAACGGGATGTATGCTTCTTCGCCTTCACGACCGAAATCAGCACCGTCTTTCTCAACGATGATAGTGTAGGCATCGTACATGTACATGCCTGTGACAGGATGAGTGATTTCGCCTTTAGCGATCACTTTACCTTCGATGTATGCTTCTTTGTTGCCCATGAAGTCATAACCACGGATAACCTGACCAACTTCTGCAAGATTTTCAAATTTCAACATAGTCTTCTCCTCAATTTCAATACAGTAAGTATGCACTAGTTGCGCAGAAAAAGCAACGATTATTTTTCGTTATTTGCTACTTTTTTTCTTCTGGTATTTGAAACACTTAGCAAGGTATTGAAAACTCTTAGGTAGGTGTTGGGGATCAGGAATGGGACGATCGCCCATCCATTTGAGGAATTCCTCGAACTCAGACAATGACATGACGAACCTCGAGGAAACAGGTGTTGACGACTCCGTCGTCTCTTTGAACTTTGAAGAAACACTCACCGTTGTTCAGTGCCTCTTGCCATTTGGAGAAAGTGAGTTGTTCTTTGTGATACTCATACGCGATGTCAGCATCATCGTACATGAACACTTGAATATTGGATGCTTGGAGACCTTCAGGTGTTTCAGAGATCATCGTCCTTCGTGTGAAAAGTTTGAACTCTTTCTCAACGGTAGTTGCTGGCAATCCAGTCGACATCTAGAACCTCCGTTGGATTTGGATCTCCATGGAACACGCAGACTTTGCCTCCTTCGGGCACAGTTCGACCGAACCACTGACTTCGATCTCCCGCTGTTTTGCCCCTGTGCTGTCCTTTTTTAAACGACCACAGCCACTCATCAGGAAAGACATTGAGAAAATCAGGGTAATAATTAAGATATGCAGAAGTGACGTTTTGATCACCGAAGAAGTGAATTTGTTTTTGATAGTCAAGCCACTGTCTCTTGTTCTGAAGATAGTATTTATAAAGACCTTCAGTTCTGCGGTTGTCAAATCTCACGACTGACGAGTTGTACTCTTTTCCTGGGAGGAGTCCTTTGTTTGGCCGAATAAAGTCTCGAGTAATGCCAAAGCTAGGATGCTCGAAAAAGCAATCAATATTATCGACAACAACAACGTCGAGATCCAAGTAAAGATACTCACCATTTGGTAGCACTCCTGGGTTGTAGAGTTGAAACTTGCACCACCAACCTGTGTCGTCAGTGTCGAGCTCAACTGCGTGAATGTTTGGGAACTTGTCATACCGTGTAACGTCATCAGTCAAACAGTAGAACTTGAAGTCCTTTGTTGTGTTCCGTTTGACCATGTTGAACAAACGAAGTGTGTATTCAACTGGATACTTCTTCCCCCAGTTGACGCAAGCAACATCAGTCAAGTTTCCCTTCCTCTCTCATTTTTGCACGGATTTTGGTTGCGCTGATGTTGTGGATTTCTTCGCCCAAGTCATGCTCGGTGAAAGTGTATCCAACTCCTCGACCATAGCTGATGTCAACGATGTTTGGAACCAACATGATGTCGTAGTGTTCCATGTGATGGTATCCTTTCCGAGCCAAACCTTTGATGATGTTGTCACGGACTGTGACGTAATCGAATGGATTGTCGTCTTGTTTGGCAGTTCTTCCGCCACCAGCATCTTCGCCGACAATGCCACCCACATCACGAATCATGATGAGAACCTGACCAGTTTGTGCCAGTGCCTTTTCAAACAATGCGGCATGACCATCATGCCATGGTTGCCATCTTCCCAACATTTGCGTGGTTGGTTTTCTCGGGTCAAACATCTTTCACTCCATATCTGATTTTTGTGTACCACACTCTCTCATGAATGTAATAGAGAATGAACTTGACGATTAAATCTGCGAGAAAAACAAATCCGATCGTCTTTGCTGGAAGACCAAAGAGCCATGCACCAAGTGCGGTGGTCAGACTCGCGATGATCCTCCAAGTGACTGCTTTAGCAAGGTGACGTTTCTTCTCAACCGATTTCATTGGCCAATGCCTCGATGTCTTTGTCGCTTAGCCAATGAACGAAGTGATAGTCTGCATTGGTCGGTTTCTCGAACATTTTGTTCGTGTCTTCAAACCGACCTTCCTTGATTGTGTCCATCCAAATCGTGATGTCAGGATTGAAAATGTTTCGAGTGATTTTGGTTGGGCAAACGAAATCACAAATGACCTTCCTGCCCTGATCGCTCTCAAACATCGCCAATGCTGCCATGCGGAAAGACTGTCGGTGACGACCATCGGGAGTGAAGTCCCAATCGTCTGCCATCTCACGAATCTTGTCAGCATTGTACCAAGCACAGTTGTCCAGATGTTTTTGAAGTCTCTCTGCCAAGTGAGTCTTGCCTGAACCTGGAAGACCCATGATCAAAATCTTCATTTCTTGAATCCCACTGACTCGCGGATAATGTCGTCTTGAACCAACTCCGCATAATACAACTCAAAAGCAACGCAGTCTTCGATGACCTCGAACTGATGATAGACTCCAGGAGGCACGGTGCAATAATCACCTGCTTCCAAGATGGTTTCGTCAACAAGATCGTAACTGTTCTGCCACTCACGAATCAACAGTTTGCCAGACTCAACGAAGAAACCGTTGGTCTTTGATTGGTGTGCGTGCTTTGAACAAACTCCACCTTTCTTTGCTTCGATGCGATGAAACTCCAGAACTCCTGGAATCAGAGCAACCAGAACAGTTTCTCCCCACACCTTTCCTTGTTTGTTAGCCATTCGTAACCTCAACTATCCTTTTCAATCTTTCTGTTATAGTGTGAAAGTCTTCAAGTTTTATCATGTTCGGTCCATCTGATGGAGCATTGTCTGGGTCAGGGTGAACCTCTAGAAAAAAGTTATCAACCCCACATGCTGCAGCAGCGTAAGCCAAGTAAGGAGCGTAAGCCCGATTGCCCCCACTAACACCTTGTCCACCTCCTGGTCGCTGGACTGCGTGGGTGGCGTCCATAACGATAGGAGTGTCAAGATTGTCAAGCATCCAGCGGATGCCAGTGTAATCAGTAACCAAGGTGTTGTAGCCAAAACTTGTTCCTCTTTCAGTAACCCAAACCTCTGCGCCTTTGCACTTTGACAAGATTCCAGGAACGTCCCAAGGTGCAAGGAACTGTCCTTTCTTGATGTTCACAATCCAATCGTCATACTGTGTTGTTTTGTGAATCAAATCTGTTTGACGACACAAGAATGCTGGAATCTGTATGACATCGATGATTTTTGAGAAATAAACTCTGATGTCTCTGACATCTTCAGTTGTGTGAACATCAGTCAGAATCTTGAGATCAGAACCCATCCTGTATTTCATCATGCCAAACTCGTCGAGAGTGACGTGAAGTCCTTGACCACGTTGAGTTCCTTCAGACGAACGATTCGCTTTGTCATACGATGCTTTGAAAATGTACTCAACACCGAGTTTGTCACAAACCTCAGCACAATGATCAGCGATAACCAACGATTGATCAAGAGTCTCGTGTTGACATGGTCCAGCGATTATTCTCATCCTTGACCACGATACTTTTTGTAACTGCGTTTCTTTGCTTTGTTCATTGAAGAAAGTTTGACGTTTTTTCTTCCAATGCTTGTTCCTTTCTTATTGATCTCAGGTGTCCAGGACGTACCGAGACTTGTTTGCTTCGCCATCTATAACTCCAACCATTGTCTGACTTCATCTTTCCAAAGTTCTGCATAATCAACATCTCGATAGTTGTGGAACCAAGGTCCACCATCTGTGTAGTGAATCAACTTTGGATGTTCGCGACTGTGATAGTACCCGACAAGATAGTTCCACTCACAGTCAAGCGAACCAATCTTCTCTCCCGCCCAGTTCATTCTGTGCAAGAACTGAGGAGTCTCTTCATTCACAACGTGCAGATTGAGTGCTTCTTTGCACTTCTCGTTGTTGAAAACCATGACCGATGACCAGTTTTTGCGAGGATACATGTGTTGCACCTTTCCGTCCATTTTGATCATCGTCTCAGGTGAATAATCGTGTTGAACACATGAAACAAGATTTTCTTCTTCGACCTGTTCCATGATCTTACCAATGTCTGCTCGAAGAATCATGTCACAATCCATGAACACTGAAAATCCTTCATAGTTTGAAAGAGCAGGAACAAGGAAACGAGTCAGAGTGAACTCAGTCGAACCCTTCTTGTCATCTTCACGCCAATAGTGTCCTGAATCTCTGACTTCATATTGTCTGATCGGCAACACTTCGATGTTCTGATTGTATTTCTTGATTGAATGAACGCATGCTTGAAACGCAATGTCTTCACGACTGTCCCATCCAACGAAAACTTTGTCTAGTTTTGTCATTTTCTTCTCTCGATGTCTTCCTCTGTGAGGACATCTCCAAACCAAGTCTCAACCACCTTTGCTGGAGTCTTTCCTTTGTTATAGGCACGGTGCCAGACTTGTTTTCCAATGTCGAAACTCTGAGTTGGATCAATCACAGACGTGTGCTTCAAACCCATCCACTCAGTGTCAACGTGAACCTGACCTTGAACAACATGCCAATGCTCGGATCTATGAGTGTGCCTCTGATCTGACAAAGACTTTCCTGGCATGATGGTGAGTTCCTTGACCGCCCATCCTTCGCCTTCATCAAGAACCCGATACCAACCCCAAGGACGTTCAGTCTTGGGATTCTTCCAGTCTTCAAGAATCCATGACGAAGAGTTCATTTTGTTCTTTCCGCCAACACCGAACTTGAACTCAATGTCGAAACCTGATGCTTCGGCCAAATCCATTTCCGGAATGTTCGTCTTTGTTCGATCGCCACCGTTCATGAAGATCAACTGTCCGTCAGGAAACATTGCTGCTGCTCTCTCGATCACGTCGAACGCTGAACCGTCATCGTCATTGAACTCAGTCGCGAAGTTGACATCATGCATTGCTTTGAGAATCTGAAGACGATCGTTGAACGGCATGAATGGTCGACCCTTCTTTCGAATCAACCACTCATCTGAGTTCACACCAACAACCAAGAAATCACATGCCTTCTTTGCTGCTCGAATGTAGTTCACATGCCCCGAATGAATGGGGTCAAATCCACCTGAAATGATTCCGATCTTCATCTTCCGTGCACTCTCACTCTTTCTTTGCTTTCACCAACGAACTTGCGACCACCCTTCATGTGATCAAAGTACTTGCCCAAAGGTCCACTGACCAAAGGATGATTTGACTTGACGCCATATCCGAGATCAACGATCTCAATCAATCCTTCTTTCAGCATTGACTTCGTGGCGTGATCAAACGCGATGCAGTCGTGCCAAGCATCATACTCGAAGATGCGATCGTGATCATAGCACTCAGCATATCTGCGGCACCACTCACCAAAGTTTGGCTTCTCTGTGTTCCAGAAAATGAAACCAGTCTCAGTGTATCCCTGAGGTTTCCACCAGCGAGGAAGACAACCAATGTCAGCATCAGTTGAAGTCAGTTTGTCAAGCATCTCAACAGTGATCGGTTGAAGGATCTTCACGTCACCGTCGATGAACCAGACATACCCTTCGGTTGTTTGTTCGAGAACGTGCAACTGAGCATATGCCTTTCTCGCGAACTTGGCTGCTTGAACTCCAATGTTGCCCTTCGTTCCGAGGTCAAAGATGTCTTTGTCTTTGTTCCTTTCTTCGAATGCTTTCAACCTTTCACCGACTGCTTCATCGAAGTCGATGATCTTCACTCGTTCAGAAACCTGAACGGGAATGTCCTCAGGTTTCTCAACGATCGCGATGACATCCATTTCTTCTGGCCAAAACTCATCGGCAGTTGGAAGACAGTACTTTCCATACTCTTCCCACTTCCAGCTTGGGAATGTCATCATCACTGTGTGTTTCATATTGATGCGTCCATCATGTCTTTCACAAGATCAGCGAAATCATATTCGCGTGTCCAACCAAGTTCTTTTTCTGCCTTCGAAGGATCGCCCAAGAGCAACTCAACCTCAGCAGGTCGATAGAACTTTTCGTTGACGTCAACAACGACTTCGCCTTTCGGATTGTATCCAACTTCGTTCACGCCACTTCCTTCCCAAGTGATGTCTTGACCGATTCTTCTGAATGCGATCTCAACCAACTCACGAACTGAGTGAAGTTCACCAGTCGCCAGAACATAGTCACCACCCTCTGGTTGTTGAAGCATCTGCCACATACCACGAACGTAGTCTTTGGCATGACCCCAGTCACGTTGAGCGTCCAAGTTGCCAAGAGAAATCTTTTTCTGATTGCCTCTGAAGATTTCAGCAACACCCTTGATGATCTTCTGCGTCACGAAATCGCTCCCACGCCATGGAGATTCGTGATTGAACAAAATTCCGTTTGAACCATGAAGACCATACGACTCACGATAGTTCTTGACGATCCAGAATGAGTACAACTTCGCAACACCATATGGCGAGCGAGGATAGAAAGGAGTGTTCTCGGTTTGAGGAGTCTCAACAACTTTGCCGTACAACTCAGAAGTCGATGCTTGATAGAACCGAGTGTGCTCAATGTTTCCTGAGTTGCGAATCGCTTCAAGCAGTCTCGTTGTTCCCAGAGCATCAACTTCACCTGTGTATTCAGGAATGTCAAAAGAGATTCGAACGTGACTTTGAGCAGCGAGGTTGTAGACCTCGTCGAACTTCTTGTGATTGAAAATGTTTTGAAGAGAACTTGAATCAGTCAAGTCACCATATCGAAGATCAAGATTCTTGTTGTCAAGCAAATGCTCGAATCTTGACATGTCGTTTCCGGCATTTCTTCTCATGATCGCAGTCACCTCGTATCCCTTCTCCAAAAGAAGTTCAGCGAGGTATCCGCCATCCTGTCCACTGATGCCAGTCAGGAACGCAGTTTTCATTGTGTCACAGCCTTTTCAATTTTCTGTTTTGTTTCTTCATCGATGTGATCAGGATTGCACCAAACCGCAAGACGAACATGACCAACTTTCTGAGTCAACGGTGTGACTGCGAAATCGCCAAGTTTTTCAACAACCTGATTACAACCAAACTTGTCAATCTCGTAATCAGAGTGCTTTCCATCAATGTAATAGTCATCGAAGATCACGACTTTTGAGTTTTTGACTGCATCGAAGTCACCTTGAATCGCATCAACGCGATGATCACCATCAAGGAAAACAAGATCTGCTTCTTTTGGATTACTCCAAAGAGTGTCTTGTGTCATGCCTTTGACAAGAGTTGTTTCGGAGCAAAGTGGCTCAACCATTTTGCGAATGTGCTCGACTGGTTTTGATTCTTTGCCGTTGCCGACCATGTGATGCCACTCTTTGTCTGAATAGTCAAACACGTCATATCCTGTGTACTCAACATTGAATCCAGCTTTCTGAACCATCTTCACTGCGTTCACACCTTTGGCGACACCGATCTCAATGATGCTTTCTGGTTTCAGAATGTCGATTACATCCAGAATGTATTCATATCTCATTCTTCTCATTTTATTTTCTCCATGTAGTATTCAATAAGGTTTGGGTTCTTCAATTCTTCAACGTTCCAACTTGTCATCGCCCAGTTGTTCAGAATTTGTTCTCTTTTCGACCAATCAAAGTCTTCTGCGTGAATCAGTCCTGTGAGGTCTCCGCTGCATGCTTCCCAAGCGACGCATCTTTTGTCAAGTGCGAAGGTGGGGATGCCTTCAACAATTGACTCGACAGCAGCAGAAGAAGAATGGGTGACAACTGCTGAACTCTCTCTGATCGCGTCAATGACAGTTCTTCTGCTACGATCTCCATGAGTGATTCCAATGTTTGCATGTCTTCTGGCAATCCACTCAGTTGGATTTCGGTCGATATTTGGATGTGCTCTGAGAATAATTCTTCGAGAGGTAATGGATCTGATTCTATCAACAGTGTCCTGAGCCCACTTGAAGAAAGGTTCTTGGTTGTCGTACTGCCATCCCCTTTCGGATTGCAGAATGAATAGGATAGGTTTGTTGTGGTCAGCAGAGGGTTGTCGTTCTTTGAATTTGAATGTTTCTTTGAACCATTCGTATCTTTCGTTCGTTGAGTTTTCATTGAGGAAGTTTCCTTCTCCTGTGACATCACCAAGACCGATCCGGAAGAATCCAGTTTCGTTTCTGTTGATGCCGTTTCTGATGTATGTTGAAAACAGTCCTGTGTCAAGAGCCAAGATTTTCTTTCCGGCAAGTCTGTGCTTGACGATTCTTTGCGCTCTTTCAGTGTCTAGTTTTCTCTGAGTAATTGAGCCGAAAACAAACACGACTTCCGCTTCATCGGAGTTTTCGACATAGGTGTGGGGTGATTTCTGAATCGCTTCCTTCAGTGCGAGGAAGGCAGCAGTGATTTCATTTTGAGGATCGTTTCTCTTTCCTGACTTAATCGTCAAGAAATCGACGTGACATTTCATAACAGGTTCCATCTCGCATCTCTTTGATGCTGTATTGTTTGTACGCAAGGTTCGCAAAAAGCTGTTCTCTATCGAACAGCACTGGAGTATTTATTTGACTGAAGTCAGTGTTTGAGCACCATGCCGCAGGGCAGACTTCAGGTTTGGTGGTGAACACAGGGACACCTTCAATCAAAGCATCAACAGCAGTCAAACTGCCTGATGTGATCAATGCTGCAGCACCTTCAAGATCCTTTTCGATTGGGGTGTCTGCCACCGAAGGTCCACTTGTGCCATTCTTCCGTGGCTTCTTTCTCACTTTGATGGGAAGATTTGTGAAGGAACTTAGCTCCTTTTGAACCATTTCGACCCATGAGTCCACTGACATTGAATGCATCACTCTTGTCATTGTTTCCGAACTTGGACATATCAGTATGTGTTCTCCATCTGTTTGCCATGGTTTGACTTTTCGACCCCATTGCTCAAAACGATCAATGGGAACATCAAGTTTTCTGTTGTCATGAAGACCGTCGTAGCACCAACGCCAGAAGGTGTTGTCCCAGTCTTCATTGTTTGGGTCATACCTACCGTTATAGGGCATATCGCAAAAAATATATGGATTGATCATGTACATCAGATTGTTGGCGATCAAACCCCACAACACGAATCGATCATACTCATAGGAGTTGATCTTCGCTCCTGGCCAACCTTCTTCAAGAGCAGCAAAGATGCGAGACATTTTGGGCGATTCTTTGGGATAGATCAGAGAGAGTCTTTGAGATGCTTCCATGGTGTGCCTTCCGCGATTTCCTCAAGATACCACTCAGTGTGAGCGAGCATGTTGAGCCATTGTGTACGATCAGGATGCGTTTCTTTTCGGAAGTCGACATCGTGAGCAAGAGAGTCAGGTGAAACCACAACATTGATTCCATTCAATGCTGCTTGAACTCCTGGACCTGATGAGTGATTCATCACCATCCAAGAACGATCAAATGTTTCATTGTGATTGTAGGAATCATATGTTCCCAACACCATTTGAGGTGCATCAAAGAAGATGTTTTCCATTTTGGCGAGGAAAGAAAAGTTTGTGCGTTTGTCTCTTGGATGAGGACGAACAACGATTGGCCTGTTGAACTCCATGTCATGACAATATTCGATTTGTTCTTTGACCCATTTTTCGATAGTCAAGTCTTTTGGCCATTGAGTTGAATCTGGACGTTGAGTACAGATGGTGATGAACTCACCATCATCTTTCCAAGGTTTGACATCGATGTTGAATCTGTCGAAACGATTCTCTTCGAAAGGTTTGACCCAAGTGGCTTTGCGGTTGATTCCGTTGAGACCAACCTTCCAACTGATGTTTCTTTCTAACGCTCCGATTTCCAGAACCACGCATGGTTTCTTGACAGCATGCGCTTTCTTCCAGATTCGTCCGTTTGGTTCCATTCTCCCAGAAAAGAGAATGCTCCAAATAACAACAACATCGGCATCATCAAAACGATCAGTGGTATTGTCACCAACATGATCAAGACCCCTCCGAAAAGCATCAAAAACAGGTACAGAATTGAGTGCGCCATATTCATCATATAATTTTACTTTCATGCCTGTGTTATAGTCACTTCAATATTGTTTTTGAAATGAAGTCTGCGTAGAAACTTGTGTCTTCTTGCACACAGTTGGGGACTTGACGTCCACCCTTCATCTTCATGCCTTTCTGAGTGTATCCATCCCAGCAATCTTCTTTCTTCACTTTGGCAGCCAAGTCTTTGTCAGCCTTGCCCCAAGTGCCTGAACCTTTCGTGATGAATGAGTTGACACGAGCATGCGCCCATTGCTGTTGCGATGCTCCAGGACGATGTCCTGTTTTCCAAGCAGCCATGCCACGATTGTACACCTGCTTCAGAATGCCCAAAGGAATGCCAGACTTCTTCGCCTTGCCTTCCAACGAGTTGTCTTCTTCTTCGTTGATTACGAAATCTTCATCGACCAACTGCTCTTCACCATACATCTGATGATACTTCTTGGTGTGCTTTGACATTTTGGTCTTTTTGAAGTTTCCGTCTTTGTCCGTGTCTCCTGGCATTGGTTTGTATGCATCAGGATCGTCGTCTGACATCTTTGTTTGTTTGTCGATTTGACGTTGCTTGTCGTCTCTTTCGTCTTTGTCAATGCCTTTCATGTACTGATGATCAGAAGGAATTTGATCATCATCTTTCTTCTCTTCCAGTTCTTCATTGGCTTTCTTCATCAGATCAGCCAACTTGCTCAGAGTTTCAAGATCCTTCGGTGTGATCTTTTCTCTTTTTGCTTTGTTTGCGAGTTGCTCCAAAGACTTGGCGTACTCTTTTGTCGATTCTTTCATCTTTTCGTCAGGAGAAGGACCAAAGGTTTTGTGCATCAAGTCATCGAGTTTGTTGTGAAACTCGTCTTCTTTTTCCTTTGAAACTCCTGAGTCTTCTTTCATCTTATTCTTCTTGCCATATCCCATTTCAATGGCTTTCTTTTTCATCGCTGCTGCTTTCTTTGGATCATATTTGTCAACGTCGCGACTGATCTGAGCACGAGATTGTGCTTCTTCAAGATCGGCTTCTCTCATTTGTTTCTTCGCCATCAGACGTGCAGCAGTTTCTTTGTATGCACGAGTGCGACCGTCAACTTTTGGAGGGGACATCTCGTCTTCTTTGATTCCGACTGCCTTCATTGCTTGTTTTTGCATTGATTTTGGCAAACCTTGAATGATCAGTTTGGCATCGTCTTTGTCCATTGACTTCAAGGTGTCGATGACTTTCTTGTCCAACTTGCGGAATGAAACAACCTTTGCTTCTTCGAGTTCGTCTTCGTTGACGACAGTTACTTTGTATCTGCCACCGACCTTGTCACGAGAGTTGCCAAGTTCAGCATACTTGTCTGCTTTCTTTCTGTCGTCAAAATCTTTCTCACCTTTGACTCTGCCGTTCTTGTCGTAGTAGATGACAGTGTAGGTTTCTTTTGTTCTCAATTCAGCACGTTCTTCTAGATCGGCATCTTCCATCAGACCAACAGACTTGAGTGCTTTATCTAACTCATCTTTGACATCAGTGCTTCTTGTACAGATACCATAGTCTTGATTGATTTTTGCCATGTATCCAGATGCTTGAAGGATGTTTGGACTCTTTGACATTGCATCCATTTGATGTGCCATGTCTTTCAATGTTGCTGAACAACTCTTTGCGATTTGCATTTGAGCAATCTTCTTGACTGCCATTGCACCACGAGTCCACTGTTTTGCATCAGTCTTCATTTCTTCAAGTTCAACTTCTTCTTTCACAACTTTCATCATGCTTTCTGGAGAACTGTATGCCATCTTCGAGAGAACTCTTCGAACATCCATTCTGTTACCTTTGATTGTGACAGTGCGACCTTTTCTTGAGATCTCACAACCAAAATCTTTGCAAAGTTTTTCGAGTTTCTTCACATGATCAGACTGGTTGTTTGGAATAGTTGCAATGACCATTGGTGATTCTTGAAGTTCTTCGATTGTGAGACTAGTTCCTCTCGTTGTGACTTTGAAACCATTCAAACGCAAAATCTGAATCACCACCTCACGAACGTCTGTGTCGAGTTCAGCAATGTTTTGCGCCATCTTGGCACCCACGTTTGGAGCTTTCTTCTTTGACATAGCTGAAAACTGATTCGCAATCGCGAGGAAATCTCTCTTGTCGATTCCACCATGCTTCTTGGCATAGTCAGTGAGGTGTTTTGCGGCACTGGCATAGTCACCACGGCTGTCGTCCCATGGCGGCGATTTTTCGGGAATGAATTCTTCGTTCATCTTTTCTTGAACGTATTTCTCTGCCCAACGTTGTGCTTCATAGCGAGCAGACTTGCCAGAAACTTTCTTGTTGTCATATGGAAATTGCTTCAAACACTTCCCGTCTTCACCAACGCACTCGTAACGATCACCACGATCTTTGACTCTTGGTCTTGAAACCTGTTGTT
>Ga0209654_1000788_pt1 | contig 28736 bp, 22 predicted proteins | sample SaaInl1SG_22_DNA_FD_184646 | JGI IMG/M metagenome (GOLD analysis project Ga0209654, IMG submission 184646) | Marine microbial communities from expanding oxygen minimum zones in the Saanich Inlet - ESP_161SG_22_DNA (SPAdes) (version 2) | ecosystem: Environmental > Aquatic > Marine > Intertidal... | reverse complement strand
AACTTTGACTTTCTAAATTAAAAAAACTCTGTTATATTTGCACCCGTTTTAAGGCCATGTGGCGCAACTGAATAGCGCACTTGATTACGGCTCAAGAGGTTACAGGTTTGAATCCTGTCATGGTCACAGCCAAAATCCTAAATCATTGTTTAACAATAGTTTTAGGATTTTTTTTATCTTCGTTTGTCCACATTTTTGACCACCAATATTTATTACATAATTAAAAAATAAATATGAAAAAAGAAACATATAAACGAAGTTTTCTGCCATTATCACTATTAGCATTAAATGACAAAGTACAATATAGCTCATTTAATGAAGTTAGAGAAGGTAAATATTTCAATGAAATTCAAAAATATTTAAATAATTGCTTTTTAGAATTTGAAAATCAACACTTAATGATTCAAATTAGAGAGGTATTACCCTTTCATGCATTTTTAATAGAAAATAATAATTTCAAACTTTCAAATCTAATTTCAAACAAATCAATTTATAATGAAGCTAAACTCACTGAAATATTAAACTTTAGGATTAAAACAGAGAGTATTGATAAACAATTAAAAATTATAGCTGATAAAGGTGGTAACATTAAATATGCTGAGTTTTATTCCGAACTTTTTATATATGCTTACAAATACTTCTATATTGAAACAATGGACTCTATCTACACAAAGAAAGAAGCCTATAAAGAGGGGGGTGTGTTTAATAAACATGAAGGTATTGTAGAATATATTAGAAAATTTGATACAGCAAAATCGACTCTTGAAAAAATTGATTTTTCTAACGACAATTATGTTAAATACCAAAATATAATTGAAAAATTCAATAATTCATTCCATATCTTCAATGATAAGAAAGAGGATATTTTAAGTGAAATAAAGGAAATCAAATCAAACCCAAAGTTTGCAAATCTCTTATATTCAATTATAAGAAAAAATATAGAATTACCGTATGGTATTGATGTAAAAGAGAAAAACAATTTACTTATACCATTATTTAAGGAAATTGTATGTAGATTTTGTTATCCTAATGTCTTTAACAAAACCTTTACACATAGGATGATGCGTAAAAAATACGCTACCTTCACAAGAATTACGCCAAACAAGAAAAACACGTGACGTATTTTTATTTTTTTTTTAAAAATATTATACGTCACTAAAACTTCTTTTTACCCTTCAATTTTTCTGATTTTTGTTACATAAATAAATATTTTTATGGATTATGTATCACGAAATCATGCAGCATTAAAGCTATCTGTAAGTCCAAAAACAATTGACAGATGGATTAAAGATGGAAGAATAAAGGCATTCAAACCACATGGAAGTAGAAGAGTTTTAATTTACGCATATTCTTTAACACAAGAGAACCTACAATCCCCAATACCAAAATTTTTAAATAAATTTTAAACTGATGGCAAAATTTATTTTTAAAAAGCGTATTGGCAGGAGGTCAAGAAAAGATACTAAGTTAGTCAACAAGACTGGTGTTATAAGAAAACCTTTGTACTCAAGTATTTTTCAAAATGACAATGATGGTAGTTTTTTTGAGTTGAATGATGTACAGATAATGAGGTACAAGCGAAATAAAGCTATTTCTATATTTTTTGAAACATATACTAATAAAGAGAAGTATCAACTTTTTGAATTTGGGATACCTTTTCTCGTATCTGAAAACATAAGTGTTATCATAAGAAAATTAAAAAGAAAATGTCATTCTATCAACAATAAAGTTTTAGGATATCTGTGGGTTCATGATGTTGGTGAGGAGAATTTTGGACACCATTTTCATCTCGTTATTGCCACAAATAAAATCAATGACTATAAATACCCTAATGCATTAAAGCTCGATTTTAAGGGAAATAAAATTCACGGCAACTTTGTAAAAAAACATGAGGCTTTTAAAAACTATTTAATTGGGAAGAGTTTATATGAAAGGGGATATAGGAAAAGACTTTTTGGAAAGTCTATAAAATTTAAAACGACAAGAATAAATAACAACTAAAGTAAAGATTAATTAAAACTATTTAAACAATGGAAAAACATATAAAATGTCCACTAAGTGGCGAATATTTCAAACCAAAGAGAAGCAATCAAAAATATGCATCAAAATACAACAGAATAGCATTTCATAATAAGAAATATAGAGAAAGTAGATTGCCTCTTGAAAGAGTTAATCAGAAACTATATAAAAATTTCAATATTATAACTGACTTAATTGGTAATGACAATGAAATTATATTGAGCAATGATTATTTAAAAGGTAAAGAATACGATTTTAAATACATGACTCATATTTATATCGAGGATAACATAACTTATTTTGGTCTGTATGATTTTTATTTCATAAGAATTGATGACTCAACAATGAAATTTTTAAAAAAATGAATCCAATTGAATTAAATAAATTAAATATATCAGAAGATTTAGCTGGTTTAGTTCAAACTAATGAATCCAATAATAAAATCAAAGCAAATCAATCAATTTTAAAAACCGTGTTGTTTCCATTAATACTGACAACAACAATAACATTAATAATTAAATATATAAACAATGAAAGAGAGAAAAGATTTTATTCTCGAGACTAAAACAGAAATGATTAATGACTTGCTAAATAGTCGAGCATTTAAGGTAGCAAAAATTATTTCCTTGGGATTAGTAATTACTTATGGGCTTGGTCACGCATTTAAAATATTAGCATTTACTAACAATAATTACAACAAGTTTAAAAACAGTATTAAATAAAAAAAAATGGAAAAACATATTAAAACAAAAATTGAAGAAGAAAATAATTTTATAAATAAGTTAGAAATTATTCTATTAGGTCAAGTCGAACTCTTCGCAATGTCAAACAGAAATAAATTTTCTTATGAAGAAGAATTTAGAGCAAAGGAATTTATTAAAAGAGTAGTTAATTTTGAATTGGAATATTTATTAGGCTGTCCTCTAGATTATTATAATATCTACATTAAAGATAAAGGTTAAAATATATAACAATTTCAAGGTAAACTTTTTTAAGTGAGATTAAAAAGACGAAATACTCGACAAAATAGTCTGTTTTAGTTGTTTTACTCATAAAAATATGATGAATTTAATTATAATTAAAAAATGTGAGATAAATGAAAATTTTAAGGTATGTACGTGTGAGTTCTAACTCTCAAAAAGTTGATAGACAAATTGAGGAAGGTGATAGGGATAAGTATTCATTTTTTTTAGAAGAAAAGGTTAGTGGTAAAACTGAATTATTCCAAAGAGAGAAAGGTTCTATCATTAAGGAACTTATTTCAGAAGGAAAGATTGATGTAGTTAGTATCTACTCTGTTGATAGAATTTCTAGAAATCTAAAAGATTTACTTTCTGTTATTGATTTCTTACACGGTAATGGTGTGGCTCTTCAAATTGATAACCTTGGTATTACTTCACTTATAGAAGGGAAAGCAAACCCTTCAATAATGATTATAATTCAAATGATGGGTGCATTTTCTCAATTAGAAAATGAATGGAGGAGTGAAAGACAGATGGAGGGAATAAAAAGAGCTAAAGAAAAGGGTATTTATAAAATGAGAAAACACCACAGAAGGAGAGAAACCAAAATGGAGTTTAAAACTAAACACAAAAAAACTATTGAATTGATTGAAAAATACCCAAATATGAAGAATATTGAACTTGCTAAACTTGGTGGTGTTCATTTCAATACAATTACTAAATTAAGAAAGGTTGTTGGCATCGCTAAAACTGGAAAAAGACAAGTAGGAAAGAGCAAATAAAAGAATAAACGAAGGAACTAAAGAGAAGAATGTTGATATTTCCAAGATTTTTAATACACACCCAAACATAGTAGAAAAAATAATTTTAAGTTCTCAGGTGATATGACATACTTTTAACATAGCAAGTCACTTTATGATACAAGCGAAGAAAAAAAAGTTTATTATTTTATCAATAAACACTTTTCAGGTAATGTTATTTGTCCTAATAATTATTTTAAAAATCTAATTATATAATCTATATTTGTTGAAAATATTATAAAAGCGTTGCTTTAATTCTTGGTATTCGAAATCTGACAGTTTCTCACACCACAAGTTTTAAGGATTGACGCTCACGATTAGCGTGGGTGTTCCTTATCTTGGTGTAGGTTTTGTCAGAACCTCGAATACAGATTTGGCACAAACCCACGCTTCATCATTTATACAAATACACTGTTCGGGTTTGGCGGTAATTAAATCATTTAATTATGAGAAATTTAATTATTACCTTAAGTCTATTATTATTATTATTATTAATTACAACGTCCTGTTCTAGTGATGATGATGTAAATTCCTGTGCACCAATTGAATGTTTAAATGGTGGTTTAAAAACCGATGATTGTGGCTGTGACTGCCCAGATGGATACACTGGCTCAGATTGTAGTTCACAATTAATACCCAAATCTATTAGAATTTTAAGGTTAAACGTAAAGAAATTTCCAAATACTAAAGAAAATGGTAATTTATGGGACGAAGTAGCTATTGGTTCTGCGACAAACCCAGATTTACAATTAGATATTCGAAATTCAAGTGATGAAATAATTTATTCAAGTGAGGTTCTAGATAATAGAATTAGTAGTGGTAATTGTGATGATGAAAATTATTTTTATCCAAATACTCTAATTGTTGGCTCAGAGGTAACTTCTCCATTAGATTTTATTTTATATGATGAAGATACCACTGGATGGGAAATATTAGGGGGTGGTGCTGATGTTGTCCTTTACACCTCAGACAATAATTTTCCAAACACTCTTGTACTTGGAGAATGTTCGGGATTTGGTTTTATTGAAATCGATGTAGAATACACTTGGTAGACTTAAATTTAAGGAAATGAAAAAAATTGTTAGTCTATTTACTCTAAGTATATTTCTTGCGGTTTCAATTAGCTTATTTGCTCAAAACAATAGTTTATTGGAAATATTAAACCAAAATATTATCTCCAAAAAGGAAGTTAAAAAAGAGTCAAAATTCGTCGAGGTATTGAGTGAAATAGTAACGGTAAACTCAGTCAGTAACGCCCGTTTTAAAGGCGGAAATAACCGTGTTGCTTTCAAACTCAATATACCTAAAGGAACAACTGCTTGGTATTATAAAATCAATGTTCTTGATTTGGATGATATGGTTTTTACAAACAGTACAAACTCTCTTTTTTATCAACTTGAAAATAGTAGTTTGTCATTAGATAATTACAGCGATAAAACTGTTGATTTTTATGTGATACCCGAATCTAATGTTGCTAATTTCATGCAAACGGGCAATGATAATTACCTTATATATACTGAATATACAAAAAAGAATATATCACAAGATTTTGGGTCAAGTAAAAGCTACAAAGATGATTTTTGGATAGGACTAAAAAACAACGATAAATTTAAAGGTATAAAGGTTAGAATAGAGGTAGTTGCTCTTTTGGTTTACTAATCAAAAAATTTATACAACCTTAAAAAGTGCTTTCTAATGCTTGATTAATTAAGTTACAGTAAGCACTTTTTTATTTGACTGTAAAACTATTAAAACATTACCACTTATTCTATATTGATTAAGATTTACATATTTTTGAATTATAATGATTAAAACAAATTCCAAAAGACATCCGTTAACTGAATATAATTAACTGCATCGAATACTTTCAGTTTCAGAATTTACTTTTGGACTAAATAAACCCCTATTTACTTTATAGTTTTCTGATTACTCCTATTAAGTTCTTTAAACCCTAACTCTTTGTAATTAAAAGTAGTGTACTGTGAATATATACCTCTTATAAGATTTGAATAAATATCTCTTTCAGACCGAACAGGTTCCTTATAATAATTCTATAGTTATTCGATTTTTTTATTTCTTGGTACGATTTTCTAATAGGCGGGTATGATAACCGATGATTTTTGCTTAGATATAATTAGCGTATCGTGATGCGAAAGCCCATTCATTTGATAACGGCTAATTATCTATTCCATTAATAAAAGTTTTTACATAATCTTTTATTTTTTCGGTTATTCTGGTGCTTATTGATTCTCTTTGTAGGACACTTGGTTGCTTTTCTAATGCTTCAATAACTTCATCTTCGGTTGCCATTCTACCTGTAAAAAGAAAATCGTTTATAATGTCCTCTACTTTATCTTGTTTTAACGCTTCTGCCTTACTTAAATCTTGTAAAGCCTTTTTAGTTTCTACTTGCCAATAGTTTTTAAATTCATCTTCAATAGCTTCACTATCGTTTATTTTTGGAAGATTATTTTGAATGAACTTTTCTATTAAAACTCGTTTACTTCTTAATTCAGATTCTCCAGCTATTAAATCTATAATCTGTTTTTTCTGTTTTGCGTGGTCTTTTGGTTTAGCATCTTTTAATTGTGCTAACAGCTTCATTATGTAGGCTACATTAATTTCATCACGATGAATTAACTCTAATTCAAAATCAATTTCATCTAAGATAGATACTGTTTCCTTTTGGTTATTTGTTTTTATCTTATCGTAAAGGTCTAAATATTTACTTGTGTAATCTGCAAACTCTTGGTCTTTCATATAGGTATCATCAAATGAAAATTCTACAAATGATGATAATATATTTTTTAATCGCATTATTTCTCTAAATGCTTTTGCAAATTCTAATTCATCTTCTTCAGTAACTAAATCGTTTACACTATCTACAGTTGGTGCAATACCCATTAATACTTTATAAGCTTCGTTAAATTTCTTTATTTGCTCATCGTATGGTGCTATAATTATAGTTTCTTGAGCGTTTTTATCAGAAAATAATTTGATTGCTTCATCTGTATTTTCTTTTAGATTACGAAACGCTAAAATGTTACCTTGTGATTTCTTTTCGTTTAAGATTCTATTAGTACGAGAATAAGCCTGTATTAAACCGTGATAGTTTAAGTTTTTATCTACATATAGCGTATTTAAGGACTTACTATCAAAACCTGTAAGAAACATATTAACGACTAATAATATATCAATCTGTCTGTTCTTAACACGTTTAGAAATGTCTTTTTTATAGTTTAGAAATGCATTACCATCTTTAGCTGATTGTTTAGTACTAAACTGTTTATTATAATCTGCTATAAATTCATCTAACTTATCTCTTGTATGTTTATTTACAGGTGCATCATCATTTACATCTTCTTCTTGTATTTGACCATTAGCATCTTTATCTTCTTCATTTACATTATAAGAAAAAATAGTTGCAATATTTAAACGGTGTTCGCCTGCTTCTTTTTTAGCTTTTAATAACTCGTAATATTTTATTAGAATATCTACACTACTTACACAAAACATTCCTGTAAATCCTCTGTGATGTGTTTTACGATTGTGATTTGCTATTATATAATTTGTAATAGCATTTAAATATTCATCACTTTCATATACTTCTTGCTTATTAATATCTTCTACTTTGGTATCATCTACACCACCTTTAGATTTAAAAACATTGTAATACTCTATTGAGAATTTTAATACATTTTCATCTCTAATAGCATCTGTAATTACATATTGATGTAAACATTCGTTAAATAGGTTTGCAGTTGTTTGTTTGATACTCTTTTTACTAATCGCATTTTTTACAAATATTGGTGTACCTGTAAAACCAAATAATTGATGATTGGTAAAGAAGCTTACAATACGTTTGTGTGTATCTCCAAATTGAGAACGATGACATTCATCGAATATAAAAACTACTTTTTCATCTTTTAAAGCTTCAATCTGTTTTCTAAACTTTGCTTTTGAAATAGCACTATTTAGTTTTTGAATTGTTGTAACTAATAAAGGTCTATTATTATCTAAAAATTGATTGATAAGCATTTTGGTGTTTTCAGTACCATCGATACTCTCTTTGTCGAACGCTTGAAATTCTCTAACAGTTTGGTCGTCTAAATCTTGTCTATCTACTACAAATACTACTTTTTTAATTTTAGGATTGTTTGTTAATATCTGACTTGCCTTAAATGACGTTAACGTTTTACCTGAACCTGTAGTGTGCCAAATATAACCGTTTTTATCAGAATTTTTAACTCTATCTATAATTGATTCTACTGCATAATACTGATAAGGTCTAAGTATCATTAGCTTTTTATCACTTTCGTGTAAAACAGTATACTTTGTAATCATTTTAGCAATATGACAAGGCTCTAAAAAAATGCTTGTAAACTTATCTAACTGTGTGATTTTTTTATTCTTTTCGTCACTCCAAAAAGATGTAAACTTGAAACTTTGTTTTTGACTATTTGCATAATATTTGGTATCAACACCATTACTAATTACAAATATTTGTACATAATTAAATAATGCGTTATTGGAAGCAAAAGATTCTTTTTGATAACGTTGTATTTGATTAAAGGCTTCTTTCAGCTCTATACCTCTTCTTTTTAATTCTATTTGCACTAATGGTAAACCATTAATAAGAATTGTAACATCGTAACGGTTTTCTCTTTTGCCGTTAATGGTAACTTGATTGGTAACTTGAAATTGATTTTGACACCAAAAATCTTGATTAATAAACTCTATATATGCTTTATCTCCATTATCTTTTTGCAAAACATATTTATCTCTTAAAGTTTTAGCTTTATCGAAAATATTACCTTTAGAAAGATGTATTAATATACGCTCAAACTCGGAAGCAGTAAAGGTTGTTTTATTATGCTTTTCTAATTGAGATTTTAGATTGCTTAATAAATCATCTTCTGTTTTTATAACAACAGATTTATGACCTAATGCTATTAATTGGCTTATTAAGTTATTTTCTAATACTTGTTCTGGTTGTGTTGTCAAACTCTTGATAATGTTTTAATTAACAAATTACTAACAATAAATTGTTGATAATACTAAACTATTTTGTACCTTTGTATCTCAAAGGATTGGGGTGTCCCCGGTCGAACTGAAGCCAGACGAGAGTTTGGCTCTTGTTTTTTAAGGGAATATTTTAAGCCCATATCTTTTACCACTTCTCTTATATATTTTACTTAATAAAACATCAAATGCTGGGTTAGCTCTTTTAGTGTCAATTACATATCTCGCTATTGGATATGCTACTAAATCAGCTAATTGTAATCCATTGATATTTTCTTTTTTGTCTTTAAATGTGATTTTGATATTTACTTCTTTTAATCTATCTGCCGAAACATAACCAGTACCTCTTGATAGTAATCTTTGAAAATGTTCATCTAATTTTTTATCTTCTTTTTTTCCTCTTTTTTCAATAACTATTTCTAATTGTTTAACTGTATCGGTTAATTCATCTAAACTAAATATAGCTCTTTCTATAATGAATGATAATGCTAGTTCATAAACATCGTTTGAAAGTTTACCATACGTTTTAATATACCGAGTTTTATCTATTGCAGAAGATATAATACGATATTTACTATTTTTAATAATATAATTAATGATTGAATAAAATTCACTTTTAATATCTAAATCGAAAAGTATTTGAAATTCTTTATCACATTTTCTAATATCTCTAGAGTGCAAAATGACTTCCTTATTACCCCAAAATTTTCGTTTTAAATCATTGATAGCATTACGTGTATTAGCGTAATTATCAGCAGACGTTAACAAACCGCATAATAAAAATACAGGGAATGATGGGTCAAGATTAACTAAACCATGGTCACCGCTCTCATCAATGAATAAATAATATTTTTTTGCTTCTATAGACATTACACAAACATTTGTTGTAGCAAGCCTTTTTTAAAGGCTTTACTGTTTTCTATTTTAGTGTTTAGGGCTTCAATCTTTGCATCTATATCTGATAAGAAATTAGCTATTTTGGTTTGTTCTTCTTTTACAGGTAATTTAATTAGCATCTTTTGAAACATCGGAAGTCTTAAAGATTTTACGGTTGAACCAACTGCTTGACTTAAAAAATATCTTCTATGGAAATGAATATAATAAAACAGATATTTACTTATTACTTCTTTAAATTCCATAATTGCATATGTTCTTTGATGTAAATCAAATTTACCTATGTAATATTTTGGTATAAAATCAGACCCTTCTCCAGCTACTATTATTGCTTCACCATCAAATAAATATCTACTGCTTGTTCTTATATCTTCAGAGCGGTCAAAAAATGTAAATTCACCATCTAAACCTGAATCTTGCCTATTTGAACTGCCTGTTGTTATATTTGAAATTTTACATAACTTCTTCTCTTGCCATTTAGGAAACTCATTACCATTATCATCTTTAAAGCGTAGTTCTTGATTAAAGATTTTTTGCATAATGCCTTTTTTATATTGCTCTAAAAGGGTTTTCTTTTTGGTGAGTTTGGTAATTACCTCATCTACATCTGAAAGAAATGATGCTATTTTTTGTTGTTCTGGAAGGGATGGAACTATTAATCTAGTCTTTTTTACAGTGCTTAATGATAAGTTCATTATAGTACTACCTGTTAATTCCGAAAGAAAGTACTTTTTTATTTTTGGTGTTTGTAAAATATAATAATAAAAACTTATTGGTAATTCTTTATTAAGGTTAATATAACAAGCACTTTTACCTAAAACAATCTTTTCGTCATTATAAAATGCAAGGTTCCCAATAGTGCCATTTATTGATAATAAAATAGAACTTTTACTCAAAGGACGTTTATGTCTTATAAATTCTTCAGAAGATACCTTTTTAGTGTTTTCGTAAACAGTAATTACCCCATCAACAAGATTATTTCCATTCACAAAATAGTAATCTCCGTTTATATCATAATTAGGTGTTGAATGAATCCCATCACTAATTTTTGTTGTGATATTATCAAAAACAACTTTATTCCAATTGTCATTATAATATGGAAGCCTCAATTTTGGTATTAATTGCTTTTCCATTTTAAAAAGGTGTTTTAATATTTAAGGCTGCACAATAGGATGCAATACGTTTATCTGTTACAGCAATTTCTATATCTAAAGCTTTTATTTGCTCTGCAACAGCATTAATATCAATAGCTTCTTCTTCCTCAAAGGTATCTACATAACGAGGTATGTTTAAATTGTAATCGTTGTCTGCTATTTCTTGTAACGTTGCTCTGTGGCTGTATTTATCTGTTACCTCTCGGTTTTCATAGGTGTTTACAATTTCTTCTATATGCTCTGGTAATAGTTTATTGTCTTTCCCTTGTTTTTCAAAATGGTTAGAAGCATCAATAAATAATACATCTTCGTTAACTTCTCTACATTTTTTTATGACTAAAATACAGGTTGGAATACCTGTACCAAAAAAGATATTTGCAGGTAAGCCAATTACAGCATCAATATAGTTTCTATCTTCTATTAAATAACGTCTAATATGAGCTTCTGAAGAACCTCTAAATAATACTCCGTGAGGTAAAACTGTTGCCATTATACCATTTTCATCTAAGTGATGAATCATATGCTGTACAAATGCAAAATCGGCTTTTGTTTTAGGTGCTAATTTGCCATACTGACTAAATCTATCATCTGTACTAAAAATACCTTTTGCACTCCACTTTGCAGAAAATGGTGGATTTGCTACAATAGCTTCGGCTTTTAAGTCGATAGTCATATGTTGTGGTTCCTCTAAAGTATCTTCTTGTTTAATATCGAACTCACGATAATTTACATCGTGCAATATCATATTCATACGTGCTAAGTTGTACGTTGTTCGGTTTAATTCTTGACCGTAAAACATACCAACATCGTCTACTTCTTTCGCTACACGTAATAATAATGAGCCAGAACCACAAGTAGGGTCATATACTGATTTTAAACGCTTTTTACGAGTAGTTACAATTTTTGCTAATATGGTAGATACTTCTTGAGGTGTATAAAATTCCCCCGCTTTTTTCCCTGCACTTGCCGCAAACTGCCCAATTAGAAACTCATACGCATCCCCTAATAAATCGCTATCATTATCTTCTAATCTAAAATCAATTTCATCTAAATGCGTAATTATTTTTGCAATGGTTTCATTTTGTGCTTTTACGGTTCTTCCTAACTTTCCAGAAGTTAAATCTAAATCTTCGAATAGTTTTACAAAATCATCTTCTGATTCTGTACCCATTGTACTTTGCTCTATATTGGTAAGAATACGCTCTAAATCTTCAATGATAAAGAATTGTTTTGCTTCATCATTATCATTGGTTTCTATTTCTGAAAGGTTGTTTCCTTTTTGAGCAATAGATGTAAATAATTCGCTTGGTTTTAAAAAATACCCTAATTCTTTTACACAGGCTTTTTTAACAGCTTCTACATATAGTTTACCATTTTCAGAATTTTCATCTAACTGCTCATAAGTTAAACCATCTGGTGCTAATATTTTATTAGCATAAATGTGTAACTTTTCTGAAAGGTATTTAAAGAATATAAAGCCTAAGATGTAGTTTCTGTAATCGTCTGCATCCATTTTGCCACGTAATAGGTTGGCAATAGCCCATAATTGTTTTTCAAGGATTTTTTTTTGTTCTTCTGACATAGATTGGTATAATATATTTTAAAACCTAAAAATATAAATATAATCTAATTTAGAACACATCTTCGTTAAATAACTCAATAAAAAAAGTTCTAACAAGACAATCACTTTGGTCAATCAAAAAAGCCAAACAAAAAAAGTGTAACTCTAAAAATAATTTATTATTGAAAAAAAGGGTGTTCTGCCACTTGTAATGCTTTTCTTTTTACAGATGCTTTAATGTAGTTGTAAAATACTTTTTCTGATTTATGCCCTGACATTACCATTATTAAATGCGGTTGCATCCCTGCATTGTAAGCATTAGTACAAAAACTTCTTCGTGCTGTATGTGCAGAAATAAATTTATGCTTAGGCTTAATTACTTTTATTTTTTTATCATTTACTGTTCTCTCAAGAGTAAAATCTCCTTTTATTTCGGCTTTTCTTGCTATAACCTTTATAATCTTATTAATTTTATTTGGATGTATGTTTGGAGGAAATTTACCTCCTCTTCTTTTTAAAATACCTTTTATTATTTTATTTATAGGGATATATACCTCTCCTCCTGTCTTGCTTTGTTTTAAGTTAATAAACTCTTTGCCATTACCACTCATTAAGATAGGTGATTTTAAAAAGTTGGTAAGGTCTCCAACCCTAAGCCCGGTGTATGAACCGATTAAAAATATATCTCTAACATCATTTTCTAACTTATCATCAAGTTTAAGTTTGTTTATAGCCGATAATTCATCTTCATTTAGATAAGGGTGATTGATTTCTTCTTGAAGTTTAGCAAAATATCTCTTTTTATATTCATCATTGTTGTGAACATTATTTTCATAAGCATAGCCTATTACTGTTTTAAGTTTTTGAATATTTGTTCCTATATAGTTTCTTGAATAACCTTTATTTTTTGAATAGTTAATATAATCATTGTAGAATTTTTCATCAATATCCTCAAAGTAAAAGGTTGTTATTTTTTTGTGATTTAAATATTTAACAAGAAAATTTTTACTATTCTTATAGGTCTTTAAAGTTCCCGAATTTAGTGGGGTTCTTGTAAAAGGTGAGTTATTAGTAGAATAGTAATCTAAAAACCAATCAAAATATTCTACAACGTTGTTTGAACGACTTTTATTTTTTTCTTCTGCATCAGAACAAATACCAAGTACTTCCCTTATTGCTTTCGAGCAGTTATTCTGTGAAAGTTTATTGCAATTTAAGAGTTCGGTAATAGCAGTTTCGATACCTTCTTCATAGTTTTTTAAACTATCATTAACATAGCGGTAGTTAATAATATCATTTGGGATTTTTATACGCCCTTTAGAGCTATCCCAGTATTTCTTAGAGCTTTTTTTTATTTTTAGATTTGTAGAGTAACGCACTCTAATTTCCCTGCCAAATCTAAAATCTAATAAAATTGTGTTTGTTTTTTTACCGTTACGTAACTTAAATGTTGTTTTCATAATTTTCCTTTTTTAATTATATATTAATGATTTTTAAAACTAAAAAAGATGGTCAAAAAAGCAGAAAAATTTGTCCACATATTTGTCCACATGTGTCTATTCCTGTCTAGACAAAATGAAAAAAAGAGGAAAACAACCACTGAAAAAGCTCATATTAACGCTTTTTAAACAAAAAAATGAACAGAAAAACATTCTGTCATGGTCACTCTAACGGAGAATTGATTCATTTGAATTGATTTTCCGTTTTTTGTTTTTAATAATTCCCTTTGTGATATTGACATTAGAGAGAATAACGAATTTATTTTTAAGGTTCGAACTGCATCATTTTGCTTGTCATAACCTATTCCGGACGGAAACACCAAGCTTTGTATTCTCTTTTTTTGTTGTAAATCTCCGGAAGTCCATATTTTACTGATGTTTGTACCTAAATTTAAAGCTGCATTAATCGCTTTTTTAAGGTTCGAACTCGAAATGCTCGATTGGCTTAGTGATGTATCTATTTCCTTTTTTATTATTGTATATTTTGATTTAAATTTATTGTAAATTTCTATATCAATTTCCCCAACAGCAAAACGCTCTTCAATCGACTCTATTTTTTCTTCAATTCCTTTTAATTGTTTTTTTAGCTGTGCATGTTCTGTTCTTAATTCTTTTGTGAGGTTGTCATAGGTATACAACATTACCTCTTTAATTGTTTCATTATATTTAGGGTCTACTTGAAAGCTATCAAGTATTTTTGTAAAGTTTTTGTGGATTTTATTAGCAGACTTATTACAATGACATCCTTTTGTTCTGCATTTGTAATAGTATAAGTTTTTACGTTTAACCAAATAACCCGTTAAAGGTTTTTTACAAGTTTCACAATAAGCAAATTGTTTTAAAGGCAGATTAATATTATCTGTTTTATGAGTTTTAGGGTGAACAGACTCTTCCGAGTTTATTTTTAAAAAATCTTCTTTAGAAACAATTGGAGTATGTTTTCCTTGAATAATTTCACCCGGTAGCATTTTAGTTACTAATACACCACAGTAAAAAGGGTTTTTAAAAACTTCACCTAAACGTCTTTCATTAATTCTCACTCCTAACAAACTCAACTTATTTACAATTTCTACATTTGAATATTTTTTTTGTACTTTCCATTGAAATGCTTTTTTAAGCTGTTTTCCTGTTTTATCAATTGTGATATCCCATTCTACCGCTTTATGATATTTTTTATTATTTACATAGCCTAAAGGAGGTGACCAAAGCCAATAACCTTTTCGCAGTAAATCGCTCATTGCAGTAATCGTTTTATCTTTTCTGAGCTCATTATCAAACTGACTGAACATAAAAAAAAGATTTTGTTGAAACTTACCAGCAGCAGATGTTGCATCAACTTCTTGGGTTACCGCTTTTAACTGAATCCCCTGTTTGAAGAGGTCTTGAGATATTTGAGCAGCATTTGAACCTGTTCTAGAAAAACGATCATAAGAATACACAATGATATATCCAATATTTCCACTTTGTCGAACATATTTCAACATTCTTTTAAACTCTTTACGATCGTCGCTTTTCGCAGATTCATGTGTGCCTCCAAAATATGCTACAACTTCATAACCATTTGATTTTGCATAATTTTCACAATATTTCTTTTGAGTTCCTAAGCTAGTATTTGTGTCTGCTTGTTCTTTTGTAGAAACTCTGGTATAAATAATTGCTTTTTTATTAGCGCCATTTACTTTTTGTTTTGGACTAAATTTTTGAAATCTCTCGAGGCTATGCATCATTAAAATTATTTTAAAGATTCAAGTATGATAAAACAATAGTGTTCAATGGAAGAGAGTAGCTCATCTACATCTTGAGTTGTTTTCATACTTTTTATTAATTTTTCTCTTACTTTTTGTCTTTTTTCAAGGGTTTGAGTATCCTTTTTGTCATATACAAAATCAGCATTAAAGGAATTTTGTTTGGATTCGAAGGCCTCTTGATTTAAGTCTTGGTCCATATCGGATATGAATTAAATCGGGCTGAATCTGCAGGGACCGAATCTGTGCTACATTCATTTTTTTTATTTTTTTAGTAATGTTAATTTATAGTTTCCTTGGGCTCTAATCTCAATGAGAAGTTTTGCCCCTTTTGCTATTTTATGCTCTAAAATATATCTTGCTAACTGTTCTCTAGTTTTATGTTGTTCTGTGATTACAATAGGCTTTATATTTTCATCTTCAAAAGCAATTTCAACTACTTTTGGCTTTTTAAACACTACGATATCTCGAATTTGTTTTTCAATTTCTGTGAGATAAGAAAGTTCCTTTTTCTTATTCCCGAAATCAACAGTCAATACTTTAGCTAATATTGGTGCCATAGGAATGGAAACCATTGGATGTTGTAAATAGACACTACTTAATTTTAGTGATAAGTTGGTATCTCCATATAAAAATTCAAAATCATTAGTCTCTGGGACGTACAATAGTGTATGGGGCATAGATTCTCTTAAAATAGCTGACTTTAGCATATCTGTAAAAGGATTGATAAGAGTTCTAAAATACTTCTCCATAAGAACTTCATCCTCAAGATGCCTCTCTAAAGACTGAATGGCATCCTTTGGTAGCTTTGCTTTGTTATTCTCTATATATTTAGTAAATACTTTGTCTGCATATTTATCCTCTCTAGGTTTTTGCCAAATTTCATTTGCTAAAACACTGATTCTCTCTACTGATACCCCAAAAGAGGATAATGTATTTATAATACAAACCCATGTGGCTTGAGAAAGATTCATTCGTATCCATTTGGTTTTAGTTTTTGTCTTATGCAGAACAGTAGTTTCCTCTTTTGTATCAATATTTTGTTGTTTTTCTACAAAAGGCACTAAATTGTTATCTAGCCAATAATTTATTTTTCTAGAAGTAATTCCTAGTTGCGTTGGACTTATATCACGTTCATCATGAATAATATTCCCCAATTTTTTAATTTCTTCAATCGTCATGGTTATACTTGTTTTTACAAATATAGGTAAAATTTAAAAAATAAAACAAAAACAACTATATTTGTACTAAATATGATACATGGTGTATTTTATTATTATTTAAAAAAATGAATCAATGAGAAATACTAATCAATTAAATCAAGAGGAGTATTATCCTAGTCCTATAAACAGGAGAGTTTGTAAGTGTGGTTGCGGTCATGATTTTCAACCAGGTCGAAAAGACCAACTTTACATTAATAAACGCCATTATGATGCTTATTATAATAGAAACAATCGGAAAATTAAAAACCAACATATAATAGCAGCAGAAAAGCAGCTCAGGTTAAATAATAGAACTTTAGATAAATATTATAAAGCTAACATCACCAATCAAAAAAAAGGATTTGTGCAATGCTACTTAACTATTTTAAAAGCAGATAATTTCACAACGAAACATCATGTTGGTATTGTAGAGAAGGGAGCCAAAACATTTTACTGTTTGTATAACTATAAGTACCACTTGTTTAAAAATACCAATAATGAGTTGATTATTGAAATCCATAAAGAATAATTCTAAAACAAATTAATATGATAAAAACAATGGCAATAGAGACGTTACCAAGTTGGAAAGCGCTTAATAAAGATTACCCAAGGAAAGATTTTTCACAAGAATCCAATTATATTGTAATTGCTGTTGCGGCAATTTTAATTACTTCACTAGCTGCTGTTTTGATAGTGAATTATCAAAAAGAAAAGTCTTTAGAAGAAAATAAAGGGTAATACCGAAAATAACTCTTTATTTTCTTTAAAAACTAATTCTTACAATATTTTAAAACAAGATATATTGCTAAACTTTTAGTGATAGATACTTGTTTTTTTTGCTTTATTTTATTTTTGAAAATAATAATTATTTTATAAAATAATTTTGTTTTTTGGGATGAAAGAATTGAACAACACCAAAAAAAACATGTTATTAAATGTAAAACAATGTAGAATAACAACGAACGGTGTTTTACACCTTTTTACATCTTTTTTTTATCATTTAAACATTGTGTTTTTTCACTAGTTTAATGAAAACTTACAAATCTTGAACCTTTATAAAGAGAGTAAAAAGTGAACTATTTTAACTTTGAAATAAGAAATAGGTTTTATTATTTTCACAAACCTTTAAATCTTAAATAATAATAAACGAATTTTACCTAAGTATATAAGTTGTCAACAAATAATGGTTCTGTCGTATCTTATATAAGAAAAATACTTATATGGTTCTGTCGCATCTGCTAAAATTAAGTATCAAGTTTTAGCAGATGCGACAGAACCTAAATAAATTTAATGCGCTGGGTTTATTTTATTTTTAATAATTTACGACAATATAAGACGCTTTAGTGCTTTTTGGAAATATTATGTTTATTTTAAGTTATTTTTGTTTAAATAATGTTACCATTTTACAAAACTTAAAATCAGAATTTTATCTAAGATAACTGCCTTAACAGTGATTCAATATATCAATAAATTTGTTTTTAATAGAAACATCAATAAAATTAAATTAGCATTATTTAAAATACACAACAGGTTATGAAATATATATATATATTAATTACATTACTCTTTTGTCCTGTAATTCATTCACAGACAATATCTAACGTTACTCCTAATTCTGGAAGAGTTGATTCTTGTGTGAGTCAAAATATTACCTGGGATAGCTCGGGAACTTCAGATTATTATAATATTTATTATTCTGTAGATAATGGAGCTAACTGGATCTCTATTGCTACATCTTACAACACGATATCCAATACTTTTAATTGGACTGTACCCAACGTATCGTCTGTTAACAGTCTAATTAAAGTTACTGATGCCAATCAAGAATCTACATTTGGTACTAGTGATCAAGTATTTATAATTGATGGTTCATTAATACTTTTATACCCCTCTGGGAATGAAAATTTTATAGCTGGTAATGAGGTTAATATAATTTATGATTATAACTCTTCTCAAGTTTCAGATATTAAAATTGAATATTCTATTGATGAAGGACAAAATTGGATTCTTGAAACAAATTCTACTCCTGCTACAGGTTATTTTGAATGGACAGTTCCAAACCTACCTAATATTTCAAAAACAAAATTAAGATTAACAGATACTCAAGATTCACAGTGTAAGATATTCGAGAGTGAGGATAATTTTTCTATCACTTCCACTGTGGAGGTAATTACACCGAACGGAGGTCAAACATTCAAAGCTAAGGTTGGTGCTCAAGGAAATACGGTGATCATGAATAATGGTCCAGAAACAATTAATACAGCAAGCTTTTATGATAATGGTGGATTAAACAATAATTATTCTAATCAAAATTACACTAAAGTAATTTCGCCAGATTTCCCTACAAATAAAATCAAGGTAAAATTTCAAAGTTATGCTTTTGAAAATGGAGATAAATTATACATCTATAATGGTGATTCTGATGCCTCACCTTTATTAGGAACACTTTCTGGAAGCAGTTCAACCGCTTCTTCATATACAGCCACAAACTCTAAAGGACAGCTTACATTTAAATTTCAATCTGATCAAGATAATAATAATTCTGGTGGTTGGGATGCTATAATTAGTAGTATTGGTCCAAACCCAATTAATATTAACTGGAATATCGTTGGTACCTCTAAATATTTTAATATTGATTATTCTCAAGACTCTGGTTCTTCATGGACAAGAATTGTCTCAAATTATTATTCGCCCTCTGGAAGTTATCAATGGCAAATTCCTAATACACCAACTATAAACGGCCGAATAAAAATAACAGATGCAGGGAATGGAGATATTTTAGATGTTAGTGATGCTGATTTTACAATTGAAGCTGCAGATCCATTTGTTATTTTATATGAACCCAATGGAGGGGAATCTTTCTTCCCTGGTGCTTCCACTACAATTGAATGGGCTAGTGCTTTTTTTAATGAAAACATTCGTTTGGATTATTCCATTGACGGAGGGTCAAATTGGCTAAATATTATAGCTTCAACAAATACAGTTTCAAATTCTTTTAATTGGACTGTTCCAGGTACTCCTTCAACTCAAGTAAAGGTTCGTATTTCTAACCCCTCAGAGCTAACACAACAAGACCAAAGTGATAATTTATTTACAATTTTAGATTACATCACGTTAAGTAATCCAGGTGTTACAACTTACGATGGCACCTTACCTTCAGAGGCTATTACTCGATGTTCGGATCAGGTAATTCGATGGACCGCTGGTGCTACTTCAGGAACTTTTAAAGTAGAGTATACGATAGACGGTTCTACTTGGGTTACTATAGCTGAGGAGCATTCAGGTACGGCTACTGGTAATAATTCAAAATCCTGGCGAGCTCCAGATGTATTAACAAGTAGTTTACAGTATCGTATTACTGATGTTGAGGATACTACAAAGACAGATACGAGTCTTACAGGAGTTATTCAGTCTCCTCTTAATCCAGTTGTATTGTTATCACCAAATGGTTCAGAGTCCTTTATCTCTGGAACCACTCAGCAGATTAATTATGAGTATGGTTCTTCTACAACAGGAGTTAGTTTTTATATTCGTTATTCAGAGGACCAAGATTGGCAGGATCTAAGTGTAGACAACAGTTTTTCTGATGGACAGGCCACCTTTACAGTTCCAAATATTCCAACCTCATCTGCTCGTATTCGAGTAGTTGGTAACCAAGATAATGGTTGTGATTATGATGATAGTGATCAGGTTTTCACTATTGTTTCTTCGGTTGTTATTACGCAGCCCAACGGAGGAGAGTCTTGGCAAGCCACAGTTGGGACAGCAGGACATGGTCAAGATATTACACATTCAGACGCAACACGTGTTGTAAACACAGCTCGAGTTATAAAAACCAACACTACTGAGAATTTTATCCAGGTATTTTATCCAGATAGTCCACAGAATAGACTTCAAATAAAATTTGATGCAATAGCTACTAGCGGTCGTCAAGCTGTACGTGTTTATAAAGGAGATGTATCAGCTAACGGTTATAACAGTAATACAAATCTTTTAGTTCGATTTTACGATACCAATATTCCCGGATCTAATTCATATACTTCTGATCCTGGAGGAGCATTAACCGTAGTTTCTTCAAACGTTGTATGGAGATATAACAGATGGGAAACAGAAACTAACCGTAATAAGTCTTTTACAGCGCAAATTTCAAGTGTAGGAACACCAACCCGAGAGATTAAGTGGGATATTGTAGGAACTTCTAATCGATTTGATCTTGAATACAGTATCAATAATGGATCTACATGGAATCCGATAGTTTATAATTATTACATCGACAACGCTACTTTAGGTGTTTATAATTGGCAAGTTCCTAATGCAGCGAGTACTTCAGCTTTAGTGCGAGTAAAAGATGCAGGGAATGGAGATATTTTAGATGTTAGTGATGCTAATTTTACAATAGAAGCTGCAGATCCTTATTATACTATAGATGATATTAGTGACAAAGTTCCCTTTGAGCAAGTAACTCTTAATTGGGATGTAGGTGGTTTTGATCAAGATTTAATTGATTTACATTATAGTGTAGACAATGGTACAAACTGGATAGAGATTGTTAGTGATTTAAGTTCTAGTTATAATGGTATTACACCATTAGATGGGAAGTATGATTGGAATTTACCAATAGGACCTACAGCAGAAGTTATGGTTCGCATCTCCGATCCTGATGATATCACTATAGGGACAAACAGTAATGTTTTTACAGTTACAGATTACATCACGTTAAGTAATCCAGGTGTTACAACTTACGATGGCACCTTACCTTCAGAGGCTATTACTCGATGTTCGGATCAGGTAATTCGATGGACCGCTGGTGCTACTTCAGGAACTTTTAAAGTAGAGTATACGATAGACGGTTCTACTTGGGTTACTATAGCTGAGGAGCATTCAGGTACGGCTACTGGTAATAATTCAAAATCCTGGCGAGCTCCAGATGTATTAACAAGTAGTTTACAGTATCGTATTACTGATGTTGAGGATACTACAAAGACAGATACGAGTCTTACAGGAGTTATTCAGTCTCCTCTTAATCCAGTTGTATTGTTATCACCAAATGGTTCAGAGTCCTTTATCTCTGGAACCACTCAGCAGATTAATTATGAGTATGGTTCTTCTACAACAGGAGTTAGTTTTTATATTCGTTATTCAGAGGACCAAGATTGGCAGGATCTAAGTGTAGACAACAGTTTTTCTGATGGACAGGCCACCTTTACAGTTCCAAATATTCCAACCTCATCTGCTCGTATTCGAGTAGTTGGTAACCAAGATAATGGTTGTGATTATGATGATAGTGATCAGGTTTTCACTATTGTTTCTTCGGTTGTTATTACGCAGCCCAACGGAGGAGAGTCTTGGCAAGCCACAGTTGGGACAGCAGGACATGGTCAAGATATTACACATTCAGACGCAACACGTGTTGTAAACACAGCTCGAGTTATAAAAACCAACACTACTGAGAATTTTATCCAGGTATTTTATCCAGATAGTCCACAGAATAGACTTCAAATAAAATTTGATGCAATAGCTACTAGCGGTCGTCAAGCTGTACGTGTTTATAAAGGAGATGTATCAGCTAACGGTTATAACAGTAATACAAATCTTTTAGTTCGATTTTACGATACCAATATTCCCGGATCTAATTCATATACTTCTGATCCTGGAGGAGCATTAACCGTAGTTTCTTCAAACGTTGTATGGAGATATAACAGATGGGAAACAGAAACTAACCGTAATAAGTCTTTTACAGCGCAAATTTCAAGTGTAGGAACACCAACCCGAGAGATTAAGTGGGATATTGTAGGAACTTCTAATCGATTTGATCTTGAATACAGTATCAATAATGGATCTACATGGAATCCGATAGTTTATAATTATGGTTCAGGTGGTGTTTATAACTGGCAAGTTCCTAATGCAGCAAGTACATCAGCATTGGTACGAGTAAAAGATGCAGGGAATGGAGATATTTTAGATGTTAGTGATGCTAATTTTACAATAGAAGAAGCAGGAATCACATTATTATCTCAAAATGGTGGAGAAATTTATTATTATGATCAAGAGCATGAAATAATATGGGATAGTCCAGATTCATATGATCAAAGTCTAAGTCAAAACGTTAATATTGATTACTCAATTAATGGAGGTACGACATGGTTAAATATAGCTACAGATTATGTTAATTCAGGAACTTATAATTGGACAATACCTGAAGTTATTACTGCAAAACCTCAGACATTAATTAGAGTTCAAGAATCAGGAAATACAAGTAAATTTGATATAAGTGATAATTATATTGAGCTAAGACCACGTCTAAGAATAGTTTCTCCAAATAATAATGAGAGCTTATTTCAATCTTGTACAGAGTCAAGTATCACTTGGTATGGAGGAGCGACTAATCTTTATAAAATCGAGATATCAACAAATAACGGTTCAGATTGGTCTACAATAGCAAATCAAGATTCTACAGATTATTTCAATTCTTTTGATTGGTCAATACCTAATATTCCTTCAGAATCTTGTTTAATTAGAATTTCGGAGAGAGAAAATCCAGAATATTATGATATTAGTGATTATGTTTTTACAATAGAGCCCTCAATTACTATAACTTCTCCTACAGAAAGTCAAAATGTGGGGTCAGTAAATACAGTAAATATTACTTGGGATTCAAATTTCACATCAGATACTTATAATATTGATTATAGTAATGATTATGGTAATTCTTGGATTTCCATAGTAGAGGAACAGGAATTTACTACTAACAGTTATGAATGGGATATTTCAGCCGTAGATGAAACAATTATTTATATAAGAGTCTCAGATTTCATATCTCCATGTAAAGATGATATTATTTCATTTAATTTAGGATTAATAAATGATGTGTTATTAAGTAATAACAATATCGATGAAAATCAGAATATAAATTCTTTTATTGGTGATTTCTTAGTAGACGGATCTGGTTCAGGAAATTATGTCTTTGATTTAGTCTCAGGTCAAGGAGCTACAAATAACTCAAGTTTTTCAATAAGTGATGGTAAATTATACTCAAATGAGGAATTCGATTATGAGTCTGCCACCTCTAAATCAATTAGAGTTGGTGTTACAGATCAAGTATCTAGTGAGGTTTTTGAAAAAGAATTTAATATAAAAATAAATGATTTACAAGATACAAACTACCCTATTGGAGATTGTAATGGAGATTTTTCAGTTAGTGTAATTGATATAGTTATGCTAGTTGATTATATATCCGGGGAGAATCCCTCTGGATTTTTTATTCAGAATGCAGATGTTAATCAAGATGGAAATATAAATGTATTAGATATTATTGGAATAGTTAATATTATAATGGGTATTGAGAATGGAAATAATTCAGCTAAAACTGAACTAGATTTATGTGCTGAATTCCATTGGGATGGCAATCAATTATTAATGGAATCCAATTCTTTAGTGTCTGGACTTCAATTGGAATTTGAAAGTTATTTTGAGTTAAATACAACGGAACTTGAAAATGCAGGATTTGAAGTTATATCATATTTAAATGGAAATAAATTTGTGGTTTTAATTTATAGTATGAATGGCCAATCGATTCAATTAGGGCAAAATAGTTTGTTAGAATCTTTATCTGAAACTCCAATTATAAATGTTATAAATTCTTTAGGTTCTGATCCTTCTTTAAATCAAATTAGTATTATATTCAATGAAAATTCTTTGAATACAAATAATATTAATTTTAAAGAAAATTTGAATTTATATCCAAATCCAACAGATAAAGAATTACACTTTGAGTTTAATAATTTAAATGTTCAAAGTGTAGAGTATAAGATTTATGACGCTGCAGGAAGAGAGGTTCAAAAAATCAATAGAGTAATTAATAGCAGTAAAGATTTTATTGATTTAAAACTAAGTTCAGGTACATATAACATTTTAATTAAAATAAAGTTACCATCAGGTGAAATTCGTCAAGCTTTTGAAAAATTCATTATGAAATAAAATGATGAAAAAACTTTTATTTCTTATTTATGTAATCCCTCTGCTCGTTTTTTCACAAAACTCAATTGGAGTTGATTCATCTATCAGTGTTAGTATAAATGAAACATTTGAAATCCCTATCAGTTTGAATTCTGATGGGGACTTCATTGCTTTTCAGACCGACATAAGTTTTAACTCCTCAGCTTTTAATTATCAAAATTATAATGTTGACAACACTTTAATACCTAATCATGCAGTAACAGTTAATTTGATTGAGCAAGGGGTTCTGAGAATATTGGTTTACTCAAGTTCAAACTCAAATTTTCCAGCAGGAAATTTTAACTTTTTAAATTTACAGTTTAATGCTCTTGCTGAGGACGGAAATTTTACTTTTAACTTTATCAACACAGTTAGTGATTCCTCGGGCTTTAGTTCAGAATCGTTTAACGTTTTAGTTAATCCGGCACCCGCAGCCCAAATAAATATTAGTGGAGGAGTTATAAATCAATATTCAAATTTAGTTTCATTTGTTAATTTGACAAATACAGTTCCTTTAAGGGCAATGCAGTTCGATTTAATAGTCCCTAATAATTTTGAAATTAATAACAACTCAATCCAACCAACTACAAGACTAGACAATCATAATATTAGTTTTAGTCAAGTGACAACAAATACATTTCGTATACTTATATATTCAACTAATAATAGCACCATAGATATTGGTACTGGTTCTTTATTCAATTTTAATTATTCAACTAGCGAAATACAAACAGGTAGTTATCAGCCAGATATCGAATTAACTGAATTAGTTGGTGAAAATAATCAAATAGTAACAGGGGTTTTTGAAATTGATCCTTTAATAATACTTGAAAATAGTTTAACAGTTAGTAGTGATTTAAATTTAGGAGATGTTAACTTAAATGAAAATATTATTTTTTCTGTTGATTTGACTAATAATGATGGAGAGAATCATTTTATTAATCAAATTGAAAGTGCTGTTTTTAGTAGTAATGTAAATTTACCTTCTCAAATATCTGTTAATGAAACTAAAAATATAGTATTTAATTTCACGCCTAATTCTGTAGGGAATATATCTGAAGTAATTCGATTTTATCATACCGGAAACGAATCTATTTCAGAAATAAATATAACAGCAAATGTAATTTCAGAAAATTATTTTACAATTCAACCTCAGTCAATAGACAATAATACAAATAGTAATTTAAATATATTTTTAAAAAATTCACTACCTGTCAAAGGTTTTCAATTTGACTTTTCCGTTCCTGAGGGTTTTTCTATTGATATTGATATTATTGAAAATTCTTCTGTATTAGACAATTTTGATTATCAAATATCTCAAATTGATAATTTGAATTATAGGTTCCTTTGTTACGATACAAATAATCAGCCTATTCAACCTGGGTTTGAGTCATTAATCTCAGTTCCATTAATAGCAGAAAGCTCTGTTTCGTCAGGTTACTACTCTGTAGGTTTCTCTGAAGTATCTATTGTTGGAAAGCAAAATCAAAATATTTCATCATCTAATAATACCATTCCACAATTTTATTATTCCTCTTCAGCACTTCAAAACTCTTATTTAAAGTTGGTAGATGTATCATCTGAAAGGGGAGTTTCTAAAAAAATAGAGATTCAACTCATAAATGAAGTTAATATTACAGGGATACAATTTGATATAGATATTCCTTCTGTCTTTAATCCTGATCTTTCTACTGTAAATGTAATATCTAGAACAACTGGTTTTAGTTATTCTTTGTCTCATATTACAGGAACTCAATATAGATGCTTAATATATTCAACATCAAATCTTGTTGTACCTATTGGGGATTCTGCAATTTTAGAATTTATGATTTTTGTAAATGACTCTGCACCTTTAGGAGATTATGAATTTAATATTAGCAATGTAACTTTAGTTGATTCTAATAATCAAAATGCTTCTACTCCTCCAGTTGAGATCGGATATTTTACTATAGTAGAAAATTCAATAACTTTACTCGGAGACAATCCAATGACTATCGAGGTGGGAAGTACCTTTACTGATCCAGGTGCTACTGCGGTTGATGTAAATGGTAATGATATTTCAAGTTCTATTTTAATCTCAAGTTTAGTTGATGTAAATACTATTGGAAGTTATATCATTACTTATTATTTAACTGACGTTAATGGAAATATTTCAAGTTCTATTTCAAGAACTGTAAATGTAGTAGACACCAGCATTCCAGTAATTACTTTATTAGGAGACGTTACAGTAACTCTTGAAGTTGGGGATACATATACAGATGCAGGAGCAACAGCTCTTGATAATTATGATGGAGATATTACTGAAGATATTATAACTATAAGTACTTTAGATACAGATGTTGTTGGAGTTTACACAGTAACGTATAATGTAACAGATGCTAATGGTAATAACGCTGTAGAAGTAATAAGAACTGTAAATGTAGTAGACACCAGCATTCCAGTAATTACTTTATTAGGAGACGCTACAGTAACTCTTGAAGTTGGGGATACATATACAGATGCAGGAGCAACAGCTCTTGATAATTATGATGGAGATATTACTGAAGATATTATAACTATAAGTACTTTAGATACAGATGTTGTTGGAGTTTACACAGTAACGTATAATGTAACAGATGCTAATGGTAATAACGCTGTAGAAGTAATAAGAACTGTGAACGTTGTAGACACCACAGCTCCTGTGATTACACTTACCGGTGATGCTTCGATCACTCTTGAAGTAGGGGCTACATATACAGAGGAAGGTGCCACAGCGACAGACAACTATGACACGAGCCTTACTGTAGTCGTTGGTGGTGATACAGTTGACACCTCAACTGTTGGAACATACACGGTGACTTACAACGTAAGTGACGCCGCTGGCAATGCAGCGACTGAGGTTACAAGAACTGTGAACATTGTAGACACCACAGCTCCTGTGATTACACTTACCGGTGATGCTTCGATCACTCTTGAAGTAGGGGCTACATATACAGAGGAAGGTGCCACAGCGACAGACAACTATGACACGAGCCTTACTGTAGTCGTTGGTGGTGATACAGTTGACACCTCAACTGTTGGAACATACACGGTGACTTACAACGTAAGTGACGCCGCTGGCAATGCAGCGACTGAGGTTTCAAGAACTGTGAACGTTGAAGCAGCACTTTCTATTAAAGAAATTGATGAAATAATTAGTGTTTATCCAAATCCCGTAAAGGACTATATGTTAGTTAATTCATCTGAAAAAACAATAACTGAAATTTTTAACATAAGAGGTTTGATGATAAAAAGAACATCTGAACAAAAAATTAATGTATCAGAACTACATTCGGGAATTTATATTGTAAAAATAAACACTCAATCTGGAAAATCGTTTATTAAGAAATTGATAAAAGAATAGAATCTTTTAGAATTCTTTAAATAAACCCACAACCCATAAGTTGGGTTCTGTCGCATCTGCTAAAATTAAGCATCAAGTTTTAAACTAATTTAATTTTTTAAGAAGCTAATGATATAAATGATTTGTAAGTTGAACTTTCAGGGTTCACCAGTTGATTTTTCTTTATCATTCTAACTACTTCTATTCCTGATATGGTTCTCTTTGCTGATTCAAATTCTTTAAAACCTAGACCTAGCATAATACGCCACTTTATGATTCGATGGTCTTGTTCTACAATATTATTGAGGTATTTGCATTGCCTTATTTTTATGTTTGAATAGTTTCTTCGATTGTATAGTTTTATCGCAGCCTTATTCGCCCCACTCTTATCGATATTTATAAGTTCTGGATTAACATTATTCTCTATGGCTTTGATTAAAAATTTCTGTGCAGATATACGTTGTCTTCTTTTAGTTAACAAAAAGTCTACAGTATTCCCTTCTTTATCAACTGCTCTGTATA
>Ga0209654_1000787_pt1 | contig 28782 bp, 27 predicted proteins | sample SaaInl1SG_22_DNA_FD_184646 | JGI IMG/M metagenome (GOLD analysis project Ga0209654, IMG submission 184646) | Marine microbial communities from expanding oxygen minimum zones in the Saanich Inlet - ESP_161SG_22_DNA (SPAdes) (version 2) | ecosystem: Environmental > Aquatic > Marine > Intertidal... | reverse complement strand
CTTGGGTGGTTCTCACCACGACTTCATAATCTTCAGCCACCACATAAGCACCACCATCTGGCCGCGCTTCGAACTGGCGGAAGACAAAATTTCTACGAATGCCTTTACCGCGCTTAGCCCGATATTTGTTGAATTGCGCGACAAAATCAGGTGCGAATTGGTTCAAATTTGAAGAAACCACTTCGCCAGCAGCCTGATCAAAAGCCAAATACAAGGCCCCGTCCATATCCCAAAGATTCCGCTTGCCGTAAAATCCAGAAATAGCCATTTGACCGTCCACGAGATCACACTCTATGCCTAAGCTTTGAACACTAATATCTTGAAGTCCCAAATCAAACTCGACTACATCACTTACACCACTATGGTCCGTAACCTTCATGAGCTTGTAGTCCAAATCGCGATTATTTATCAATGTAATATTTGGGCTGTTGTCGTAGTAACTTAATATGAATACCTCTCCCGCGTTTGAAACCTCAAAATCCATTATCCCAAAGTTTCTATCGCGGTAGGACAATTCGACATCTGCATTCCAAAGCTCTTCGAGCGCAGTATCAAAAATTCGGATGTAAAAGTTCTCTGTGGAATTCCGCTCGTAAGGCGGATTCGTGAAAATCGCAATCTTCGAGCGGTCCTTAGACAATTGTATGTCAAAATCACCGCGCGCTCTTCGGCGACTATCCAGTACTTCCATCACCTTAACTTCGCTGAGCGTGGCGTTAGAATCTAAGGTGCGACACAGCAAATAACGTTGGTCTGCTTGTCGATCGTAGCTTTCATAAAAAAGATACTGCGTTTCCCCTATAATCACACTAGTTTTGAAGTCAACACGTCTACCCTTCCATTCCCAACGTGCATTTTTGACAAGCCAATTCTCTCCCAAGTCGTAACGATTGTAATAGGCGAAATATTCATCGCGCGACGAACCCAACAAGGAAGCATTCGCTGTTTTATAGGTGTAAAAACCTTTATCCCCGACCTGAAGCAAGCGATCAAATTTTGCAGAACGCGCTGAATACTCTGGACTCCACTCTAAAACTGGAAATGAACCTTGTGCCCAGGCACCGGTTATTATAAAAACAGATAGAAATAGCGTAAAAACGCCTTTTTTTAAACTTAGCATAAGCTTGGGGTGAACATTTTTTGTAATTTGACTGTGAAGTCAAGATACATCACCCCTACTAGATTTTAATCATATGAAGAGATTTATTTACAGCCTCATCGCAGTACTAGCATGGTCCTTAAGCACCGATGCACAGACCGTGATTGTGCGCAAGCGCAACCTAAATACAGCGCAAGGGGCAGGAACGATAAGCTCTCAAAGTCCATCAACATCCTTACCGTTAAGCGGTAGCTTGTATTACAGCCGCTACAACCATGCAATTAAACTCAGCCCAACAGCGATGCTAGCTGGGGATGTGCCTATTGCTTACGAATATAAAATCTCAGATTATATGAGTGCCGAGGCGGGTATTGGTGTGACCACATTCAACATCACAGAGGAGGCTATTCGCGGCTACAGCCTACGCCAAGACGGACAAACGCAAAGTAAATTAGGCTACAGCGGGAATGTGAACGTGAAATTTTTTCCAGAAGGAAATGCTTTCGAAGACGGCTACTATATTTCATATACCATGGGCCATAGAAACTACGCGCAGGATTTTTACACGACGACACCTGCGGGTATAGATACCACGGTGAGCGAAGGCTTCAATTGGACCGACTTCGGGTTTACAATAGGCTACCAAAGTCGTCCATCTGAGCGTATGATTGTAGATTGGTTCATTGGTGGTGCCATTCGTCAAAAGCAACGTAGAACCTCTGATTACGTAGAAGAATTTGACCCTGTCTCAGGAATATTTACTGGAGAGTACCGGCTTATTGATTCTAAAAATGCTGCGCCTGCCATTTTGGGAGGAATGAAAATCAGCATTCTTTTTCGTTGATTAAAGGGTAAAAAACCTTCAGACTTACTGTACAGAAAGGCTAAATGCCGCCGGTAGGTTGTCCGATAATTTCACAGCAATCGCATAATCGTCCACCATAGAATGCGTCATGGTCTCCGTTGCAAGACTCACCCCGGAATAGAGCCCTGCGATATCGAAGGTCAGTACTAAATGTGCACCCGGCTTGATGTTAATGTTGGTTTCTTTGGTTCGATACAATGCATTCTTACCCGTGTGCCAGGCCAAAAGCTGGTCATCAACGCCTATTGACCCTGTAGCATTTACCCTTCCGTCAATTTTAAAGAAACGGTACATGGTTGCCCAAGACCAATACATCGCATTAGCACTAGAAAGCGGATGATTCGAATCAAAAGAAGTGGGATCTTGCATGTTGTTGAGGGAATCTACACCCATGCCAAAACTGAATTGGTCCACTTTTTTTGACAGCGGAAGCGTGTAATGCATGGAAGCACTATCTTGAGCATTCACAAAAACAACCGATTCCTTCACCTCAGCACCCAGCGCAATCTCGCTTAGATAGAAATGAATCAATTCAAATTTGATCGCCGTATCCCCTTTATACAACGTCTCACCCACTTCAAAGGGAATACCATTGTGCACCAGGTTAATTTCTAAGGTTACTTGTTCTGAACCGTTCCCACACGAACTAAATAGGAAGGCTAGCGGCAAAATGGATAGGAGCGACAATCGCATGTTAAGAGCGTTTACAGTTTAAATACAAATTCACTACTTACGTTATCCCTCAAAATTTTCGCTAAATCGTAATCCGTTGCATCCGCTGGATCGCTATTGATAATGTTGGTTGATGAGGGCGTCAAGCCTAAGAAAAAATTATGTACATCAATATCCATTACAATAAATACATCCTTATTGGAGGCGACATTAAAGTTTCTTTTTTCGCTTTTCAACACTGCTAAATCCGGTGTAGCAAAACGCCAGCTGAAGGTGGCCTCAGGCGTCGTAAAAACGGTATCCGCCGGATTAAAAATGCGACCTTCCATCTGAAAGAAGCTGTGACCAATATCACTGCCGTTCCAAACCAAGCCTTTGCTCAACGGATTTGTTGCGTCCAATTGATCAGGAGCCCTAAAGGCACGCGAACTGTCCAGTCCTATGGTATACTCTAGACTACCATTGTAGTTGCCTGCTGGTAAGTTTGCCAACTTCACTTCCGAATTACCAATAAGGTCAATCATCGTCAAGTCACTTTCCGTATACGTAGTATCCTGATCATCATAACTCACAAAACGAGCGCCACTGAGGGTGACGTAAATGTGGTCAAATTTGATCAAATCCCCATTTATCTCATAAACGGTATTTCTATCGATAATGGCGCCATCAAAATATTTATAGGCACGGATGTAGATATTTCTATTGTCCAACGCCGTTGGATCTACAACAGGAATGGGGTCTTCACATGCTGCGAACAGCGTTGAAAGTGCTAGTAAAGCGATTACTTTTTTCATTCGTCTTTTATTTTCAAAAACTCCGGTGCTTGTTCTATTGCAACCATGATTTCATCTAACAGTTCATCATTGGATTTCGAAAAGTCCAATTTTAAAGGTTCCTTAAAGGTAACGTTTAACAAGTTACCATTACTCTTCACAAACAAACCCGTTTTGTCGAAGGCTCTTCTAAAGCCGTCTATCACTACTGGAACAACAACAGGCTTCAATTCCTTGATCAAATGTACCGTACCTCTTCTTCCCTTAACGAAAGGCCTTGTCGTTCCTTGAGGAAAGGTAATGGTCCACCCGGATTCCATGGCGCGTTTTATGTTTTCAATATCCTTGGGATCAACGGACCGATTCACATTCTTTCCTGCCTCACGCCAGGTGCGTTTTATACTTACACTGCCTGCATACTGCATGAGCTTTGGTAAAATCCCTTTTTTCATGGTCTCTGCAGCAGCAATAAAATAAACATTCAGTTTTGGGCGGAAAAGTGTTAAGAAAGGAACGCTATTGTAGCGCTTGTTTTCTGCAGCATTAAATACCTGGTACATCGCACTCACATCGGCGAAATAGGTTTGATGATTCGAAACAAACAGCACGCCTTGCTGGGGAAGATCGCGCAATTTATCAGCGCCCACGATTCTCATGCTATTGATACGAAAAAATCGGTACCAAGTGATCAAACCAAACACAAAAATCACGGTCCGCTTAATAAGCAGATTGTAACCAAAGCTGTCGCGCTTGAACGGATTTAAAAACATGAATATGAAGTTTCAGGACGGCAAATATAGTGCTAAGAAAACAGAGCGCTTAACTCACCCAAGATCATTGCTGTCGCACCCCAAATCACATCTCCCTCCCAGTGAAAGGCCGGAACTTTTAAAGCACCATATTTTGTCATGACTTCCGTATCTCGCAGCAAAGAGCTGTCGCAAATCTTGGACAGAGGAATGGAGAGTGTATAGGCCACTTCTTTCTCTTCTAAAACCAATTCCGGACATTGCTCGCTGTAGGTCACATAGGGTTCTACATAAAAATTCGAAGGCGGAATATAAAGCCAACTCAATGCCCCGATTGAAAGCAAATCCTCCTTGCGCAGACCTACTTCTTCAAAAGCTTCTCTGTAGGCCGTTCCTTGTAACGATCCGTCGCCTTCCTCATAGCCGCCGCCTGGAAAACTGATTTGACCACTGTGGGTACCTTCATAAACTGGACGCTTCATAAGTAGTACTTCGAGTCCTTGTGCTCCTTCAAAGAGATGCACGAGCACACCTGCTCGTCGTGGACTTTTTGCTTGTACAGCTTCGAGTCTAAGTGCATTTCTATAAGACGGCATCAATAATTGGTGCCCCTTAATGCCCGGCAAGGGTTGTTCAAAAGCCTTTTTTAAATCCGTAATGGTCATTCACTAAATGTAGTTCAAGATCCTTGCGGAAGGCAAAAAGGTGTGATATCTTTGTTTTCTATCACATAATAAATATAATAGTAAATGACTATAACGCAATTCAAATACATCGTGGCTGTCGACAACCACCGACATTTTGCTAAAGCGGCGGAAGCTTGCTTTGTGACACAACCCACGTTAAGTATGCAAATTCAAAAGCTTGAAGAGGAATTGGATATTCTCATTTTTGACCGGTCTAAACACCCCATTGTACCTACCCCTCTGGGGGAACGTCTCATTGAACAAGCGCGAAAAATATTGCACGAAAGCGCCGTGTTGGAGAGTATGGCCAAACGCATTAAAGGCTCTTATGAAGGCACATTGAGCTTAGGTGTCATTCCCACAGTTGCCCCAAGCTTGTTGCCTCGTTTTATACCAGAGTTTAAAGCGAAATTTCCAAACATCGTTCTGAAAGTTGAAGAGCTCAAAACTGAAGATATGATCGATGCCTTGCGCAAGGATCAGATCGATGTAGGCATCGCAGCGACGCCTTTAAATGAAAAAGGCATTGTAGAGCAGCCCTTGTACTGGGAGCCTTTTATGGCTTTTGTTCCCAATTACCACCCGATGAAGGACGATAAATTTTTATTGGCCTCAGAAATTAATGTGAAAGATTTACTGCTCTTAAACGAGGGGCACTGCTTTAGGAATAGCGTATTGAAACTATGCCAGGCCAATTCACAGGAAAACCAAGGTTTACAAATGGAGAGTGGCAACTTTGATACCTTGGTGAAATTGGCCCATAGAGGAATGGGGATGACTTTACTGCCCTACCTGACAGCTATTGACCTACATGATAAATACAAGCCCAGTGTAAAGCCAATCGCCACGCCTACACCCGGTCGTGAAATCAGTTTGCTGTTTGCGCGCACCCAACTAAAGGTAGAATGGATTGAAGCCATGGGTGCTTTGATCAAAGAGCACCTGCCTAAAAAAGTGCTTTCTAAACCAGATCAGATTGTTAGCCCATAAATTGGTACAGCAAGGTCAACGCAAATAGCAACACAACGGAAAGTAGATTTAGGGCAACGCCTCGGTAAATCATATACGGCATGCTCAAGTTTCCAGTGGAGAAAACTATTGCGTTTGGTGGAGTTGCCATAGGCAACATGAATGCACAACTCGCGCCTAAAACCAACGGCAGACTTAAGGTATAAAAATCGAGCCCTAAGGCTAGCGCAAGAGAGTATACTAGCGGGAGTAGCGCGCTCACGAGAGCCATGTTACTCAGTAACTCTGTTGCAAAGACGCCAAGCAAAGCCATTACAAAAAGCCAAGCTGCGAAGGGGATTCCCTGCAAGGATTGTAATTGCTCGCCCAATAACACAAACCATGGGCTTCCTTGCAGCGTACCTGCTAATGCCAAACCACCACCGAACAAGAGCAAAATTCCCCAAGGAAGTGCTTTCGTGTCCTCCCATTTTAACAAGCTGTCTTTTACGCCATCTGTGACGGAAAACAAGAGTAATGCGGCCACTAGCGCGATGCCGGTATCTGACCATTGAACGAAGGGTAACCATTTACCTAAATACGGACGAATAATCCATAACACGGCGGTGAGCGTGAATATTGCAGCAACACGGCGTTGCGCGGATGATAATGCACCCAATCGTCCCCATTCCGCTCGCAACCAATCCTGTGTTCGCCTTTCCTCTTCTAGGGAAAGGTCCGATCTTACCAATCCCCGTTTGAGAATTGCGTAGGCAACCAAACCAAGAAGAATACTGACGGAAAGCCCAATAGGGAGCCATTCGACAAAGCCAATTTGTTTGTTTAATTGTTCGCTCATGAAACCCGCGAAAATCATATTTGGCGGGGTACCAATCAACGTAGCCATACCACCAATATTTGCTGCCCAAGCTACGCTCAGAAGGATGGGCCGCGATAATTTCTCGCGTTGTTGAGGCTCTAAAACCGCAATCACACTGGTTGCGATAGGCAACATCATTATGGCCGTAGCCGTATTAGAAATCCACATGGACATAAAGGCCGTCGCTAACATGAAACCCGCGAGCAATTGATGGTCTTTAGTACCTGTTTTTCGCAAGATCCAAAGTGCGATTCGGTAATGAAGGCCTGTCTTTTCCAAAGCTAAGGCCAATACAAAACCGCCAAAGAACAAATAAACCAGCGGATGCGCATAGTAGGCTGCTAACGATTTTGCGCCAGCAATTTCCAAGGCAGGAAACAAAACTAACGGGAGTAGAGCGGTTACGCCTAAATGCACAGTCTCGGTAATCCACCAAATAAGCATCCATAAGGCCACACCGAGAAGCCAATACTGAGGTAGAAACCCACCAAAAGCGGCAGTAAGAATAGCGGAAACGGGACCCGCGAGGCGAATTATAGGTGTAACTTTGTTCATCTAAATAAGCGGCATATGAAATTGGTCTTTGCGACACATAACTTGGGTAAGTTACAAGAGGTTCGTGAATTATTGTCACCGGATTACGAGGTAATTGGTTTAAACGACCTCGGGGATCATGAAGAAATCGAAGAAACTGCATTAACCTTAGAAGGTAACGCGTGGATCAAAGCCCGAGCGGTTTGGGAAAAACACGGTCTGTCTTGTTTCTCTGACGATACTGGATTAGAAATTGAAGCTTTAAATAATGCCCCTGGTGTTTTCAGTGCGCGCTATGCTGGACAAGCAAAGAATCCTGATGCAAATATGGACAAGGTCCTCACCGAACTTAACGGTGTAAAGAACCGTAAAGCGCGTTTCAGGACTGCAGTTGCCTTAGTGCTCCAGGGTGAAGAATATCTTTTCGAAGGAACCGTGCAGGGCGAAATAACGTCCGTGCGTTCAGGTGTAAAAGGTTTTGGTTACGATCCTATCTTTTCTCCCGATGGATTTTCCGGCACTTTTGCGGAAATGGATGCAGCAACGAAAAACGAGATCTCGCACAGAGGCTTGGCTATGAAAAAATTGATTGCTTTTTTAAGCGCACATTAATCTTCTGCCGCTACATCTTGCGGCCTTGAGAAAAAACTAAAGTTGACATGACCGTACTTACGGTGCGCGATGAACCCTGGTAGGTTACTCAGATCAGTTTGATTGCTGTGCTCTATGACGGCCTCCCCTCCTTCACTAAGCAATCCAATGTCTAAGATGGATTTCACAAGACTCTCGTGGTGCTCCCAGTCGTAAGGCGGATCCGCAAAAATGAGATCGAAACTGGTAGAGGCGCGTCGGACATACTGCATTGCATCTGCTTGAACCACATGAATTCCAGCGTCTAGCGCATCTGATGTAGCCGTAATGAATCGGGCACAATTTCTATTCTGATCAACGGCTGTGAGATCAACGGTGCCGCGAGAAGCAAATTCGTAGCTGATATTACCCGTTCCAGAAAATAAATCTAATACACGGATTTCTTCAAAATCGAAACGATTATTTAAGACATTAAAGAGACTCTCCTTTGCAAAGTCGGTCGTCGGTCTAGTTGGCAGGTTCTTTGGGGCTGTGATTCTTTTGCTTCGCCATTTTCCGCTCACGATTCTCATAAACGAAGGAGGTTGGCAAAAGCGACGGCATCAAAATCAGCTAAAGCGGAGCTGATCTTAGCCCATTGCTGGGGTTTAAACAATTGAACTCCCGAAAAATAGGGCTCTATAACAGGTTTGTAAGCACGTGCTGAATATCCGCTTAACTCTACTTCTGTTGTTGCTCGGTCCCAATTCAACTGCTCGGAGACATTGCCTAAATGATACAATAATTCTGATTCGTTACTGCACGGAAAGCTATTGATGACTTGCCATTTGTTTGAAGAGGATGCGAAAATTTGAACACTATCGGCATAAACATGCACCCAAAGTTTGGGATGGGCGGAGGGTTTTAATCGTTCCAGTTGAACGGCCCAATTATGCCTGCAGACCAATGTATCGCTTTGACTCAAACTGATGTCCGTTTCATTCAGGTAGGACAAAAACGTCATAGCATTAGTTGAACTTAGGTCCATAAAGTTTGCCTTCTGTCCTAACACGGTAGTCGTCCACGCCGGTACCTCAGCGCTGCTCATGATCTCTGGAATGAGCACCGTGTGTGGGGCTTCTACTGCATAAAGCACTTCACCGGGCAGCTCTGGAAAACCGGCAAGTACCTCTGATATAGGATCTGCCCCCCAGGATTGACGAGGGTAAAAACCAAAAAGATAGACTTGACGGGTGCTGGTATGACGTACCAAAAAAGAAAGTCCATCCTGTTGGTACAGGATGGACAATGTGCTTTCACCCGCTTTCGCATTTTCGAAAGCTGGATCTAAGTTATTCTGACTTACAGTAAGTGTTTTCGTAGTTACCACTGATGGTAGGTTCTGTTAATGAGCCAATAGTTAAAGCTTGGTTCGCCACTTTATTGAATGCTTGCGGAAAATCATCCGCCACGTCAGCAAATACGGTTGCATATGGTGCACTTACTTCAAATGTAGCAAGATCTACCGCATTTTTGTTAATCTTACCCGAGTTCATTGAAAATAAACTATCCGTTCCCGGGATTCTCAACAGCGATTGCGCATTGAACCCTTCACCGAACAACTGCACAGCAACTGGCTCTTGACCGAGCACACGCATGATTACAGAATCCTTGTTCATTTCCTTCTGGTAGATCTTATCGTAGTACATGAAGCTTGTATCTTTTCGCTCGATGATGTTAATCACACCCGTATCGACGAAAGCAACTAATTCATTGATGTCTGAACAGTATGCGCCATTTTCAGACTTATAGGCCAATTGCGCTTCGCGAATGTTTTCCAATTTCTCGGTAACATCACAAATTCTCACGCGCTCAATGCGCTGGAATTTAATAGGTTGCATGATGCTATTGTAAATACGGTACGTGAAGTACGTCGAGAGAAGGATGAGAACTACTTTAATTCCTAGTTGTACCTTTGAATTCATGGGTCTAAATCAACAATTATGGCCCAAAACTACAATAATTTTTAATTGCAATCACCTCAACATACATATGCCGATCTGAAAGGCTTTTTTGCTTTCGATCCAACCGACGATCAGGACCAATTACTGCGGAAATTAGCTGTATACCTAAGTATTCGTCGCATCCAACCCGAGGTTATGATTGTTAAGGGTTATGCCGGAACTGGAAAGACAACGCTTTTAAAAAGTGTGGTCGCCGTGCATAAGAAGCATACACGGAAAGTGAAGTTGATGGCCCCCACGGGTCGTGCCGCAAAGGTATTGAGCGGGGCAACCGGCTATCCCGCAAATACCATTCACCGGAGCCTTTACCGGCCTAAAGTGAGTTCTGGCGGGGCTGCAACGTTTGTTTTGGCAAATAACCCCAATAAGAACACCACCTTCATCGTGGATGAGGCTGGATTGATCAGCACACAGCGCGATCGTTCGCTTGGTGACCACTCTTTACTAGAAGATTTACTGCAATACGTTTTTGAGGACCCCTCAAATCATCTTATTCTAGTGGGTGACCCTGCACAGTTACCGCCTGTTGGTCAGCCAGAGAGTCCCGCACTTTCGTCCGAATTCTTCGCGAATCAAATGGGACTTCCCGCAACTGAGCACACCTTACGCGAGGTTACTCGACAGGCATTAGACAGCTTTATCCTAAAAAACGCGACCATGCTCCGAAAATTGATTGAGGCCGATTCTAGCGATTTACCTGTTTTTAAATCCGGCGGCGATTTAATTCGGGTAGAAGACGGCTACCAACTGCAAGAGATATTCGAACAACTCTACACCGGCGACAGTAGCGGCAACACCATGGTAGTGCGTAGCAATAAGAAAGCCAACCAGTACAATCAAGGTATTCGTGGCAGAATAAAATTCCAAGAGGAACGCATTTCTGCCGGTGACCAATTCATGGTGGTTAAAAACAATTACTTCTGGCTGCCGGAATCTAGCCAAATGGGCTTTGTAGCCAATGGAGAAATTGGCGAAATAAGAAGCATTCGAAACATACATGAACGTTACGGCTTCACCTTCTGCGAAGCTACCGTGGTATTCGTTGATTACCCTAAGCAAGATGCCATAGATGTAATTTTAAACCTCAGTGCCTTAGAGAGTGAGAGTCCCGCTTTGAGTGGTGCCCAAAGCAACAGTTTGTATGAGCAAATGACGGCTAAATATTCGTATCGCGGCTCGAAGGGTAAAATTTACGAATCCGTGAAAAACGACCCATACTTTAATGCACTTCAGGTTAAGTTTAGCTATGTGATCACTTGTCATAAAAGTCAAGGCGGGCAATGGGAACACGTTGTTGTCGAACACCCCTATCTCCCCGACGGTCCCTCGCCCATCTACTACAAATGGCTCTACACTGCAATGACCCGAGCCACCACCAAAGTCTATCTAGTAGGGTTTCCAGAAGCATGGTTCGAAGGCGTATCTTTGTCAACTTGAATCTATTGATATGAAATACCTCATCGCGCGATTTGTTTTCTTCATAAGCGGCTGGAAACTTGTGGCAACGCAGGAAGACATAAAAGCCGCGCAAAATTCGGTAATGATTGCTGCGCCGCACACCTCTAATTACGACTTAGTCTATGCTGTAGGTACTTTTTGGCTCATGCGTCTACCCTTGAAGTTCTTTATCAAAGACTTTTATACCCGATGGTATTTCTTTGGATTTTTCAAATGGATGGGAGCCATTGGTGTCAATAGGAGTAAAAGAAATAATTTAGTCGAACATGCCGCAGAATTGCTACGGTCAGATATAAACATGACATTGATGGTACCCGCAGAAGGCACGAGAAAGCGCGTGGAGAAATGGAAAACCGGCTTTTATCAAATTGCTAAGCAAGCAGGTACACCCATTTCCTTAGGTTTTTTGGACTACGAAAAGAAGCATGCTGGAATTTTGAAAGTGATTCCATGCGGCGAAGCATCGGCGACTTTTGCAGAGATCGAGAAATCCTATGAACATGTCGTTGGGAAATATCCCGAACTTTACAACAAGAAGATCTTCTAATGACTTATCCCGCATTGCTTTTTCCTCCAGAAATCGCGGCAGCGGTTGAGATGCGTGAGTCTACTAATGGAATGGAAATCTGGGATCCCATTCGAAAGAAGTGGCTCGTCGCTGTTCCAGAGGAATGGGTGCGTCAACATTGTATCGTCTATCTAGAGGCTTTGGGTTTTCCGAAAAGCAATATGACAACGGAAGCCGGTATTCAAACAGGTTTCAAGCAAAAGAGAACAGATATTGTGGCGACTAAAGCGGGTAAACCTATTATTCTTGTCGAATGCAAAGCACCGGCGGTAAAATTGAGTCAAGCAACTTTTAATCAGGCGTTTATTTACAATCAAAGCGTAGATGCGGCCTATTTGTGGCTTACAAATGGGAAACAACATTTATACTGGGACTGCACAGCTAATACGCCCTGCCATTCATTGCCCCTAGCGGAGTCGGTCTAGACTGCGTATTTTTTTCTCATCCTTTTGTATGCCTTTTGAAGCTAAGTAGGCGAATACAATACAGGCGAAAGGTGCTGCGGCACCCCAACTGGCTGCTGCGCCCTCTGTAGCAAGAATGGCTTGAATAACGAAGCCCAACATAGCAAGTGCACTGAGCATACCTAATCGGACCACAGCCAGCTGTAGTTTACGGTTCTTGTACAACAAAACGGCACCGCTAAAAAGAGACATCCCTATACCAAAAGTGAGAAACGTGTACATGCCTGCAGTCGCTTTAAAGACTTCTGCTTCTGTAGCATATAGAGGCAAAATAAAAGCGCCAAGCGTACTAACTATGGCTGCACCAAAAAGGTATAAGGTCTGTATGCGTTGTATCATAGGACTAAAATTTCTTGCAACAAAGTTGAAAAAAATACGGTGCCAATTTTCATTTAATCTCCAAATCTCACTATTATTGTTGTGTAGAGCACAAAAAGATCGAGCACCGGCTCAACTTCTACCTATACTATCCCGAAAAACATGTTGACTGAAAACGAATTACAGGCACGTAAGTTGCCTGAACTAAAGGACTTAGGAGCATCTCTTGATATTCCAAAAGCCCGTTACATGAACAAAGGCGAACTCGTGAGCGCCATTCTAAGTAAAACCGGTCAATCCTCATCTGCAGGAAAAACCACAGAAAACCCAGAAAAATTGGACCGAACAGAACACATCGGAACGGAAGAAGAGGGTAAAAAGGAACCCGCTCCAAAGCAAGAAAGGCGTCAGCCAAAGGCTGGGAAAGAGCAGCAATCTCGTCACGAGAACAATGAGCGACCTGACCAAGGTAAGCGTCCTGAAAAAGGAGACCGTGGAAACCAAGGTAGCCGTCCTGAAAAAGGAAACCGCGCGGAAAACGGCGATCGTCCTGAAAAAGGTCCTCGCAATAACAATGGCAATAAAGACCATTCCGCTCGTGACCAACGCAACAAGCGCAGACCGAAAGAATTTCATTTCGAAGGAATCATTGCGAATGAAGGTGTTTTAGAAATCATGCCTGACGGCTATGGTTTCTTAAGAAGTTCTGACTTTAATTACCTCAACTCTCCGGATGACATTTACGTAAGTCAGAACCAGATTCGCGGAATGGGTCTGAAGACTGGAGATACCATAACAGGTGAGGTACGTCCCCCGCGTGAAGGTGAAAAATACTTCCCTCTTGTCAAAGTCAATAGCATCAATGGCCGTACGCCAGAATATGTTCGTGACCGTGTTGCTTTTGAACATTTAACGCCACTTTTCCCGGACGAGAAATTTGATATTACTACGAGAAGAAGTACCGAATCGACTCGAATTATTGACCTCTTTTCCCCTATTGGTAAGGGGCAGCGCGGATTGATTGTTGCGCAGCCTAAAACAGGAAAGACAACCTTGATGAAGGAGCTGGCTAATGCCATTGCCGCGAACCACCCCGAAGCGTACATGATCGTTCTATTGATTGATGAACGTCCGGAAGAAGTTACCGATATGAGCCGCAGCGTAAATGCTGAAGTGGTTGCCTCAACTTTCGATGAGCCGGCCGATCACCACGTGAAGGTGGCAAACATCGTCTTAGAGAAAGCCAAGCGTATGACCGAATGTGGTCACGATGTAATCATTATGCTCGATAGCATCACTCGTCTCGCGCGCGCCTACAATACGGTGAGCCCTGCCTCAGGTAAAATCTTATCTGGTGGTGTAGATGCGAATGCATTGCAACGTCCAAAACGATTCTTTGGTGCGGCCCGTAATATAGAAGGCGGTGGATCTTTGACCATTTTAGCGACGGCACTTATTGATACAGGGTCGAAAATGGATGAGGTAATTTTCGAAGAGTTCAAGGGTACTGGTAATATGGAAATGCAATTGGATCGTAAGATTGCGAACCGCAGAATTTGGCCAGCTATCAACCTTACAGAAAGCGGCACACGTAAAGAGGATTTACTTCTTGCACCAGACGTACTGCAACGCATGTGGGTCTTAAGAAAGTATCTTGCAGATATGACTCCAATCGAGGCGATGGAATTTTTAAGCGATCGCGTTCGAAAGACAAAAGACAACGCAGAGTTCTTAATCTCCATGAATGGATAACAAAAAAGCGGCCCTCACGGGCCGCTTTTTTTTTACTCCACCGAAGCGAATTGCTTCTCGTATAAATTGTAATAGGCGCCGCCTTTTTCGAGGAGCTGCTGGTGGCTACCGATCTCTACAACGCGTCCCTTGTCAAGGACAATAATTCTATCGGCGTGTTGAATGGTGGACAGGCGGTGTGCAATGATGACCGATGTTCTATTCTGCGTTAGTGCAATGAGTGCGCGTTGAATCATTTCTTCCGTGTGCGAATCGATCGAAGAAGTGGCTTCATCAAGAATAAGAACGGCTGGATTTGTGATGTAGGCTCTGAGGAAGGCTAATAACTGACGCTGACCTGCCGAGAGGACACCTCCACGCTCTTGAACGTTATAATCTAAGCCGTCCGGCAGACCTTGAATGAATTCGAAAATACCAATGGCCTCTGCGGCCTTCAGAATGGCTTCGTCTGAAATGGTCTCGTCACCTAGGACAATATTCGAGCGCACCGTATCTGAGAACAGAAAGACATCCTGTAGTACCAATGCCAACTGCTGACGCAAGTCGTGAAGGTCTAATTCTTTCAATGCTTCACCATCGATACTCACCCTTCCCTTCGAATACGGATAAAAGCCCATGAGAATGGAAATGATAGTACTCTTACCCGCACCCGTTGCTCCTACTACTGCCACGGTCTCACCCGGTGCAACTTTAAAACTTACCTCATGCAGAATGGGCTCCCCTTCATTGTAATGAAAATCTACCGATTCAAATTCGATCGCGCCTTTCAATGGGCGCAAGACTTTCGTCCCATTTGCCTCGCGCTCATGATCACTCTCAAGAAGCTTGAGTACGCGCTCTGAAGCGACCATACCCATTTGTAAGGTATTGAATCGATCCGCGAGTTGGCGCAGTGGACGGAACAACATACCGATAAAGATGATCATCGCGGTCAGTTCTCCTACCGTTACCGCACCGCCTTGAGCGGCATTCATGCCTCCATACCATACAGCGAGACCAATGGAAATGGCACTGAGCACCTCTATTATGGGAAAGAATAGGGCGTAATAGAAAATGCTTTCAATGTTTGCATCTCGGTGACGGGAATTGATCGTCCGAAACTTTTCAGATTCCTGCTGCTCGCGGCCGAAAGCCTGAACAACGTTCATTCCCCCAAGGTGTTCTTGAACGAAGGTATTCAGGTTGGAAATTTCCGAACGCACGCGTTGAAAGGCGCCTTTAATACCGCGCTGGAACCAACGTGTAGCGATGAACAATACGGGAATAATCGATAAACTGATAAGTACAAGAACGGGATTGAAATAGAAGAACATTGCGAACAACATAACCACAATACGGAAGAGGTCTCCGAAAATGACCAGGATGCCTTGGGAAAAGATTTGAGAAATGGTTTCAATATCAGATACTACTCTAGTGACCAATTGGCCAATGGGTGTGCGGTCGTAAAAACCCAACTTGAACGATTGCAATTTATCGTAAAGCTCAATCCTAATGTCTTTGATAATGCTCTGACCTAGCCAGTTTGCGGCATACATAAAACCAAATTGGCCCAAACTTTCCAGTACAAGCAAGCCCACCAACCACAAACTTAGATTGACCAAATATGCGGCGTCCAAAGCGAGGATGGCGTCGTCAATGATCATCTTTGTGATAATAGGTCGCGCCGTTCCCAAAGCACCAAGCACGACTGTCAACACTACTGACCCCCAAAACAATCCTTGGTAAGGACGTGCGTAGGTCATGACCTTCGTGAAAAGTTTAAAATCGAACGCTTTTCCGCCTACTTTAGACATGCTAGAGGTTGTTGTAAGTTACTTGTGTTAGGTATAAGCCTTGTGCGGGGGCACTTGTTCCCATGGCCCCTCTATTTTTTTCCGCCATACGAGCCTTAAAATCATCTACCGTCCATTTACCGCGCCCCACCTCATAGAGGGATCCAACAATGGCGCGGACCATGTTGCGAAGGAATCGGTCCGCGGTAATATGGAAAACCAAAACTCCTCCCTCGCTAACCCATTCTGCATGGGTCACAGAGCAAATAGTGGTTTTATTATCGGACCCCGCTTTGCAAAAGCTTGCAAAATCCGTTTCTGCTAAAAGTAATTTGGCGGCAGCATTCATTTGCGCAACATTAGGCATACGTTCAACCATCCAAGCGTTTTCGCGCCAAAATGGAGAGCCTGAAGCACAAAGGATGTATTCGTAACTGCGGGAAGTTGCATCGAAACGCGCGTGCCAATCAGACGTTACTTCGCGCGCCTCATAAACACGAATTGCCGGATCGAGGAAACGGTTTAAACGATGGACCAATTGGTCTAAATTCTCGACACCACTGCCTTGTTCTGGCGCCCAATCGAAATGAACATACATTTCTTTTGCATGTACCCCCGTATCCGTTCGACCAGCTCCCATGGTCTGTATAGGCTGACGCAAGAGTTTACTGAGTGCATCATCGAGATCCCCTTGAACCGTACGGTCCATGGGCTGAATTTGCCAACCGCAAAAGGGAGCGCCGTCGTAGGCTAATCTCAAAAGTGTACGCATTACATTTGACTAGAATTCATGCCAAAGGTACGCTTGTGACAACCAAAAGGACAAAAATCCTATTACTCTCTGATACACATAGTCATATGGACGACAGAATCCTTGACTTTGCCTCGGGTGTCGATATGATTTGGCATGCGGGAGATATAGGCAATCATGAAGGAATGGACGCTTTGGAACAGTTAGGAAAGCCCCTTATTGCCGTTTATGGAAACATCGACGACCATACCATGAGGAGCCGCTATCCGCTCCACCAGAAGTTTGTGTTGAACGGTGTGAAAGTTTGGATCACGCACATTGGTGGTTATCCCCCACGATACAACAACAGAACTCGTGAAGAATTGAAGAAGGAAAAACCCGATGTTTTTATTTGCGGCCACAGTCATATATTGAAAGTGGTTTACGATAAGAACATAGATTGCCTGCACATGAACCCAGGTGCCGCGGGTATCCACGGTTTTCATAAAATGCGTACGATGCTCCGGTTTGAATTGGTCCAAGAAGGAGACGAAAAGGGAAAAGTCACCAACCTTGAGGTCATAGAATTAGGAAAACGCGGTCAACTCCGTTAATTTTGTGCTTTAATAGCCTTGCAATGTCTACAGCTTTACATGCCATCACACCTGTTGATGGACGTTATGCTTCGAAAACCGAAGCCCTTTCTCAGTACTTTTCGGAGTTCGCGCTCATCAAATATAGAGTTCGCGTTGAAATTGAATACTTTATTGCGCTGTGCGAAAGCGACTTACCTCAATTAAGCGGTGTTGATCACAAGCACTTTAAAGCCTTGCGTGGCCTCTACCAAAACTTTACAACGGCGGATGCTCAAAAAATAAAGGACATTGAAAAGGTCACTAATCACGATGTTAAGGCCGTTGAATATTTTATCAAAGAAGCTTTTGAAGCGCTAGGCTTAAGCCAATTTCAAGAGTTCATTCACTTTGGACTTACGTCGCAAGACATCAATAATACGTCTGTTCCTTTATCCGTTAAGGAAGCGCTGGAAGAGGTTATCTGTCCATCCATAGAACAGTTGATTGAAGCGCTGGAAGCAAGTGCAAAGGCCTGGGAGAACATTCCTCTTTTAGCGCGCACACACGGTCAGCCGGCTTCTCCGACTACTTTAGGAAAAGAATTCAAGGTGTTTACCGTTCGTCTGCGTGGCCAACTTATACAACTCAAAGCAGTGCCGCACAGCGCGAAATTTGGGGGTGCTACGGGTAACTTTAATGCCCATACTGTGGCTTATCCGGGGCGTGACTGGCACCGTTGGGGCGATACATTTGTGAGCAAATCCTTGGGTCTACAACGCAGCTACCCGACAACCCAGATTGAACACTACGACAATATCGCCGCGCAATTCGATGCCCTCAAACGTATAGACAATATCTTCATCGACCTGTGTCGCGACGTTTGGACCTACGTGAGTATGGATTACTTCAAGCAAAAGATTAAGGCTGGTGAAGTCGGTTCGTCGGCCATGCCTCATAAGGTAAACCCTATCGATTTTGAAAATGCAGAAGGAAACCTTGGCCTTGCCAATGCATTGTTCGAGCACCTCGCTGGAAAATTGCCTATCTCACGATTGCAACGTGATCTTACAGATTCAACAGTATTGCGTAATGTAGGCGTTCCTTTTGGTCACCTTTTGATTGCGATCGCATCAATGAGTAAGGGATTGGGCAAACTTTTAGTGAATGAAGCTAAGATTGCGTCAGATTTGGAAGCGAATTGGGCCGTGGTCGCAGAAGCTATTCAAAATATCTTGCGTCGTGAAGGCTACCCAAAACCCTATGAGGCATTGAAAGCCTTAACCCGCACAAATAGCGCCATAACTGCATCAAGCATCGCTGATTTTATTGATACTTTAGACGTAAATGATGCTATCAAAGCCGAGCTCAAACAAATTACCCCGAGCAACTATATTGGTCAGGTTAAAAGCTAAACGTACATCATGAAGAAAGCGCTCATTACCCTATCGTTTTTTGTTGTCGGAGGAGTGTCCATTGGTCTCTATCAATACTATAGAACGCCGGAAAAAGCCATGGAACAGCAACCTGTTTTTAAAGGGAGTGCCGATGGGTTTGCAGGAATACTTGAAGACTCAGAATGGGAAACAGGTGCAGTAGTGCAACTTTCAGACACCATCAAGAGTGCTGAAAGTAAAAGTATTTCGTTTTCAAATGGAATTATTGTCACCAAAGACACCTCCGACCCCACTGCATGGCCGTCCACTGGGTACATCACTGTTCAAGGCATTTACCAGGGCAAGGAAGTAGACGAATTCTTTGGGGAAACGCTAATTCGTGTGAGTGCCGCTTTTCTTCTCGAGCCCGCGAAGTCTGAAAATCTGAATTAGACCTATTCCGAAGAATACGGTGAGTGCAAGTGCGGAATTTCTTAGATCGCCCGTCAATGCCTCTAGAATGCCGATACTAAACATTCCAAAAGTGGTGGCTAATTTTTCCATGACGTCGTAGAAACTAAAGTATGTTGTGTGGTCTTCCGTCTCCGGCAGCATCTTACTGTAAGTAGAACGTGAAAGACTTTGTACAGCGCCCATAACGAACCCCAGTACGCCGCCTACGATGTAAAATTGGCCCGCGGTCTGAACGAAGTACGCGGCAAAGCACAGCAACATCCAGATAGCAACACCTATTTTAATGGCAAATACATTGGTCGTTCGCTCACTAAGTCGTGCGAAAACGGCCGAACCCGCGATCGCTACAAACTGAATGATCAAGATCGTCAAGATCAGCTGAGACGATTCTAAATCCAGCACCTTCGACCCGAAAACTGCCGCGAGTAAAATGATGGTTTGCATCCCAACGCTGTACCAGAAAAAGCCGCCAAGAAAAATGCGCAGTGATTTTATACCTCGGAATTCTTTGAATACTAATAAAAGTTCGCGCCAACTTTTCCAGAACAGCTTGCTTTCAAAATAGTCCTTTATGTCGTCTTTCGGCATTCTGTTAATGGCGGGAAGTCCAAACCCCAACCACCAGATTCCGGTGACGAGGAAAGAAAATCGCGAAGCAATGCCTTCATCGGCAAAACCGAAAGTTTGGGGCATTTGCACTAAAATGAGACAAATAATGAGCAATAAGGCACTGCCGAAATAACCCAATGAAAAACCTCGGGCTGAAAGGCGGTCTTGCATTTCAGGTGGAGCTATAACGGGCAGGAAACTGTTATAGAAAACAATCGAACCCGTAAAACCGACACTTGCAAAGAAGGCTAAACAGAGTCCCAACCATGGATTGGCAGCAGTAAACAAGCCCATACAAGAAGTGCTCAATGCACCGATGATCATAAAGGTTCGCATAAATACTTTTCGGCGGCCGGTTCGATCTGCCATAGCGGCGAGATAGGGCGATAAAATTGAAATCGTTAAATAGGATGCTGCAATGACGTAACTATAGACAACCGTATTTTCCCAATAGCGCCCCAAAAACAAAACTTCATTCGTTTCGTTCTTTGTGACCGCCTCATAGTACAGCGGAAATAAAACGGTACTGATGACCAGCGAATAGACCGAATTGGCCCAATCGTACATGGCCCAACCACATTGTGTTTTTGTGAATTTCATCGTTCGACTAATTTACAACGCGAAACGGCATTATATTTGAAGTGAAGAGACCAAATTAATTTGACCATGAAAAAACTGCTTCTTATCCTCGCCTGCTCAGTTGCCTTCTTAGAAGTGGCAGCCCAGGATATGATCATCTACAAGGATAAAACCATTGATGAAGTCACCATTATTGAGGTGAATCCGGATTTCATTAAATACCGTGAGTACGGCGCTCCTTTGAATTCGGCAACCTTCAGCATTGAAAAAGACTATTTAAGTAAAATCATTTTTGAAAGCGGACGGGTCATGGACTTGAGTAAAACCATGATGGACGATGAACGCATTTATGCGAACCAACGCAGACACGGGATTAAACTAGATATCGGTGCAATCAGTCAAAACTACATGTTCATTGTGTATGAGGAGGCCATTAATCCATCGAGCTCTTGGGAAGCAGGCGCCTTGTTTGTGGGTGCGGGTTATGAAAATCAAAACGGTTGGAATGATCCAGAACGTGCTATGGGCGCTGGCTTATACACCGGCTTCAAGTTCAAACGCAGTCCAAATTTCTACATGCAACGCATGCGCTACGGTCACATCATGAGAGGCTCTTACATAAAGCCTAACCTTATGATAACCACATTCAATTACGACCGTATAGATTACGATCATCCACCAGATCCTGTAACTTTCATGTACCCAACAACACGTGAAAGTGCCTTTGCAGGGGCAGCAATGCTTGAATTTGGTAACCAATTGGTTTTGTCTGAACGATTAATGGTGGAATATTCTGCTGGCTTTGGCTATGGTTTCACGACCAAACAGGCCTATTGGAACTATTCAAACTATGGATTTAGTGGCGGCGTTGGTACGGATCTAGCGCCTTACGTATGGAACTTTGGTTTAAAAGTGGGGTACCTCTTGAAATAACACTGCCTACCATTGTAGTCATAAAAAAAAGCCCGACACATTGTGCCGGGCTTTTTTGTTTGTGCGCTTTCCGTAGTTAAGCTTTATGCATTGTTTTGCGTCTTGATCAAGTTCAATGCAGAACCTGCTTTGAACCAATCAATCTGCTGCGCATTGTAGGTATGGTTCAACTTGATAGAATCTGTCGAACCGTCCGCGTGAACCACCTCTAGGGTTAATTGCTTGCCTGGGGCAAACGATGCAAGGTCGGTGAAGTTAAACGTATCGTCTACTTGGATCAAATCGTAATCTGCTTCGTTGTCGAAGGTCAGACCCAACATACCCTGCTTCTTCAAATTCGTTTCGTGGATACGCGCGAATGACTTCACGATTACCGCGCGAACACCTAAGTGACGCGGCTCCATCGCTGCGTGCTCGCGAGAAGAACCTTCCCCATAGTTGTGATCACCCACAACGATAGAAGGAACACCAGCTGCTTTGTATGCGCGGGCCACATTTGGTACCTCATCTACAGAACCGTCCAATTGGTTTGTTACAGCGTTGGTCTCTTGGGTGTAAGCGTTTACTGCACCGATCAAACAGTTGTTTGAAATGTTATCTAGGTGACCGCGGTAACGCAACCATGGACCAGCCATAGAGATGTGATCCGTAGTACACTTACCAAAGGCCTTGATCAAAAGCTTAGCCCCTTCGATGTTGGCACCGTCCCATGGAGCGAATGGAGCGAGCAATTGCAAACGCTGAGAGTCTGGCGCGACCGCTACGTTAATTCCTGAACCGTCGGCTGCAGGCGCTTGGTAACCATTGTCCTCCACGGCAAAACCAGCAGATGGCAATTCGTGACCTGTTGGCTCTGCCAATTTCACTTCTTCACCATTTGCGTTGGTCAAGGTATCCGTTATCGGGTTAAAATCTAGTTTACCAGAGATTGCAATAGCGGCAACCATTTCCGGTGAAGTAACGAAGGCGTGTGTGTTGGGGTTACCGTCTGCACGCTTCGCGAAGTTTCTATTGAACGAGTGAACGATAGAGTTTTTCTCTTGCTTCTCAGCACCTTCACGCGCCCACTGACCAATACAAGGTCCACAAGCGTTGGTAAAGATTCTCGTTCCCTCTAATTTGTTAAACGTATCCATCAAACCGTCGCGCTCTGCAGTGTAACGCACTTGCTCAGAACCCGGATTGATACCTAAGATCGCCTTAGGCGCAATGCCTTTCTCTACTGCATCAGCAACGATAGAAGCAGCGCGTGTCAAATCTTCGTACGAAGAGTTGGTACATGAACCGATCAATGCCCATTCAATATCCGTCGGCCAATCGTTTGCTGCAGCTTTCTCCTTCATCTCAGCAACTGGTGTCGCGAGATCTGGAGTAAACGGTCCGTTCAAATGTGGCGTTAGTTCGTCTAGGTTGATTTCGATCACTTGGTCGAAGTACTGCTCAGGGTTTGCATATACCTCAGCATCACCGGTCAAGTGTTCAGCTACTGCATCGGCAGCGTCCACTACATCTTGACGACCAGTAGCCGCCAAATAGCGACGCATGCTGTCGTCGTAACCGAAGGTTGATGTCGTTGCACCGATCTCAGCACCCATGTTACAAATGGTCCCTTTACCTGTAGCACTCAAACTCTCAGCACCCTCACCGAAGTACTCAACGATTGCACCAGTACCGCCTTTCACCGTGAGGATACCAGCCACTTTTAAGATGACATCTTTCGCTGAAGTCCAACCGTTCAACCGACCAGTTAGCTTTACACCAATAAGTTTTGGGAACTTCAGCTCCCAAGCCATACCGGCCATCACATCTACAGCATCTGCACCACCAACACCAATAGCGACCATACCTAGACCACCAGCATTTACGGTGTGTGAATCTGTACCGATCATCATACCGCCTGGGAAGGCATAATTCTCGAGAACTACCTGGTGAATAATACCGGCACCTGGTTTCCAGAAACCGATGCCGTATTTGTTACATACTGAAGACAAGAAGTTGAACACTTCATTATTCTTATTGATTCCGTCTTGCAAATCTTTATCTGCACCTATTCTCGCTTGGATCAAGTGATCCGCATGAGCCGTTGAGGGAACCGCTACTTTACTTTTACCAGCTTGCATGAACTGCAACAAAGCCATTTGGGCAGTTGCATCTTGCATAGCTACGCGGTCGGGTGCAAAATCTACATAGCTTGCACCTCTACCAAAGGCCTCAGTGGCATTACCTTCCCACAAGTGGGTATATAAAATCTTTTCAGCTAGTGTTAATGGTTTACCAACCGCTTCACGAGCTGCTGCAACGCGCTCAGGGTAACGGTTATAAACCTGGCGGATCATATCGATATCAAAGGTCATAGAACTGTAATTTCTCTATTTAATTCGATGCGAATTTACCACATAAAATGTGATTATAAGGTGTGTTTTTGCACCGGAACCAACATCTAGAACCGCTCTTTGAAAGATTAAAGATTATCGCGATCTAAAATCTATATATTCTCAAAAAATACAATGGTAATTTAAGAATTAAGGAATCCAAACCTTAAGATTGTGGTACCAGTTATCGCCTTCAATTCGAACGATATACATGCCCGAAGACCAAAGCGCCGTGCTAAAGCGATAGGCTTTAGCGTTTTTGTCTGATGCAGCTGTAAGCTTACCAGTAGCATCAAATACACGTACGCCTTGTGGACTCCCCAAGACTACATTCAAATGCCCATCTGCTTGATAGACGCTCATGTCGCGTAAAACAGTTTCCATGACATCCAAAAGCTCAAAGCCCGCAGTGTGTGCACTGTCCATAGCTGGATTGAAACTCCAATCCTTAATGGTAAAGCTCTTTGCACTATCCTCTACATCGATACGCGCCCAACCATAGCACGCAGTATCATTCTTTATAATGCGAAGACCTAAGTATCCATCTGTAAGTGGACCTGCCCAATTTGAATTAGGATAAGCCACGCCATCCACATGAAATGCCATATAGCCCGCGGCTGTAGCAGCATTGATACCGGACCAGCTCTGTGAGGCATCTATAGTTGTACCTGGAAGTACTTTTTCTACGTAACTAAAGCCATTTTGTCCCGCGCCCATGGCAAGGTTACCCTCGATACTATCACCAGGGTGCAGAAGAATAGCATTAACGTTGCCTAGTTGGCCGCCGCTCAGTATGTGTTCAATGGTAAAATCCACAATAGTATCCCCGTCAAGGTCCAATTCAAAAATCCCATCCACAATCGTGGTATCAGGAATGTCCGTGTATTGATATTGCGCTTGTGCTGCAGTGCCTCCTAGAAGTGCTGCTGCGGTTGCCATGTATTGACTAAGACGTTTAGAATCCGATTTTTCCATGGAGGCAAATATAAACCTAAAAGCGTCGCAACTGTGTCTTTACGACCCCTTTGAGACTGGAAATATCCACTGTTTTATTCAAAACTTTTGTTAAAACTGCAAATGCCTCCGTCAAGCGCGACGAAACCTTACCCTCTCCTGCCGCTTCCATAATATCCTCAAACCATAGTTCCACCACCGTAGCCTGCGCATCCATGGTAAATAACAACGTCATTTCCTGATGGGCCTTCTCCCACCGGTCCATTTCGTTCCAATGCAAAGGAGCCCTTTCGGCACCCATCAAATGCCGTTGACTTTGCATAAGTGCATTTCCTTCACGGCGCATGGCAATGATCACCTTTGGGCCCTCAGGAAGTGGAGCTTTAATGAGCAAAGGCGCCACAATTTTAACCGATTGACCACGCAAACCTTCTAACCAATTGGCGTCGAAAGTCCAAGACTTAATTTTTTCATGTTCAAAATAACCTGCTGCATTGAACTCATCGGCTTTACGTGTCTCGTCCGTCACAGGCAAAACCCCAAATGACTTGAGTAGTTGCATGCCCAATGAAGTACCGCTGCGAGGCGGCCCCGTGACGATAAATAATGGCGCCTTATGGTCATCCGGGAGCAAGGCTTTTTGGACTGCCTTTGCAGTATGGGCCGCCTCTGCATTGCCCGTTTTGATGAATAACCAGGCCAATGCACCATGAACCCAAGGCTGATGAAAAACCAACGTGGTACTTTTCAATCCAACCTCGATTGCCGCTTCCCAATTCTCAACATGTAAATAGTAACGTAGCCAAAGGTTCAGCACATCCGGTCGGTCTTTCGCTATGGGTTCCAATAGGCGATGTAGCGCTTCGAATTGGTCCGCTTTTACAAAAAATCGACCCCAGAGAATGGCAGTAGAGACCTCTATGGAGTGCGAGGTGAAATTGGGCAATACCCAATCTTCCTTTTTTGACAACGCCACCAAGGCACGGTAATACGCCCAGATTGCAGGCTGTCCTTGTTCGTGCGTGGTCCAGGTGAGCAGTCTTTCTAATTCTAAATATTGCTCAGATTCCGCAAGCAGCGCAGCGCCCAATTGCAGATAACGCAGTGGAGATGCTGCATTCAACTTTAGCGCAGCCAATTCCCGCCATGCCTCTTCTGGACGTCCTTCGGCACGCAGGCTACGTGCGAGGTAGTAAGCGTTTTCTAACAAACGTTGACCAGTTACTTCCGTTGCATCTGCATCCAGATACCCCATAGCAACAAGGCTCGTTAGCATGGATGATTCGAGCGCCACAGGCTCCTGATCCGCCGTAACAATCTCCACCGCATTTGGCACTTGCGCCGGGTGTTCTCCCGGGGTAAAGCATGGCGCAACGCGACCTTTCATAGCCGGTGTCGCTTGCACATTGTGAACCGCTAGCAACGAAGGCGCGATGTCTAAGAGGGTTAAACCACTTGTCACCGCATCTTTATCAAGAGAGGGACCTTTCGCTAAAAAAACACCAAAATGGCGGTGTTCCAAGGCGGGCGCCCCGGCGTGGCTAGGCAATTGGCCCCAACGCTCATCACCCGACTTAAAGCCGTGATCGCTGATTAAAAAAGTGGTTGTCGTATCGTCCGTATAATGGAGCAGGGCATCAAGGAAAAGATCGTGCAGACGGTAAGCTGCGGTCACGATGTGCTTATATTTTAAATACGCCTCATTAGAAACGCCCGGCAACTGAGGAGGGTGGTATTTCATCCCCAAATGCTTGTAGTGGTCCAGCGCATCGTAATAGATGCTGGCGTGATTCTGTGTACCATAAGCTAAGGCCATGGTAGCAAGGGTATGCACATTGATGGCGTGTGTCGTAATCTTTAAAACGCTTCGAACGACGGCATCTTCACTGCTCACGTCGAGGTCCGGAAAAAACAGCGCTATGGCCTGTACCGGTATTTCTTCGGGTTGCAACAATAACGCACGAGCGAGCGGTTGCAAATTGGAGGGCTGAATACCCGCCGAGAGCCAATTCCCGTCCTCAGCTGGAGCGAGATTTGAAACCCTAACCCCACCTCCACTGCTTGCTGGCGCAGGGTGAGAAGGCCACCAACCTACTGTTGTACACGAGTGACCGTTCTCTTCTAAAATATCCCAATACGTGGGGACTTTTAGCGACGTACCTCGAACCGCTCTTACACGCCCATTCTCAAGCTCCGTAAATCCATGAATCCCATGCTTAGAGGGCCATTGTGACGTAGCTATCGTACTCCAAAGCATAGGCGAAATAGGCGGATCTAAGGTGGCCAATTGGGCCTGTACCCCGCCATCCATCAAGCCGGTAAGGTTTGGCATCTTTCCGGAAGTTAGCAGGGGTGACATTACCTGCCAATCGGCAGCATCCCATCCCACCAACAAAGAGGTTAGCGGTACTGTACTTGCTGGGACGGCGGGAAATTGAGAAAGATCTAGGCCTTTAAATTGAGCGACAGCTTTATAACCGCCGGCCAGAAAACCCAATGTATATATGTCCTTTTGCCCCATGGCGTAAAAGTAATTGCTAAATTTGATGTGACCCCACTGCTGTGCCCATGAAGACCAAAGCTTTTTCTGACATCCTGTCCTTATCCTGGTCTGCGATCAAAGCATCGCCGCTAAGAACCGTACTTACCTCATTGATCATTTCTTTCGGCATCATGGCTCTGGTAGGCATTTTAAGTGCGACCGATGCGCTTAAACAAAGCCTAGAAAGCAACTTCACGAGCCTTGGTGCAAATACCTTGACCGTTCGAAATTCACAAGGCGGCTTTTTTGCTGGCGGCGCGAAACGACGTCAAAACCCCAACATATCCTATCGTCAAGCGAAGGCTTTTAAAGACCGCATGACTTTTGCAGGCGCTCGAACCAGCTTAACTTATGTCGCTGGTGGTACAGAACAACTCAGCTATGGGAATACGAGCACAAACCCTAACAACATGGTTACTGCAGCCGACGAAAACTACTTGTATACGGGAGGGTTTGAATTGGAAGAAGGGCGAAACTTTACCGCAGACGATGTACAACGAGGTAAGAATTATGTCATTTTAGGCAATGAAACAAAGACCACGCTATTTGGCGACGCTTCTGCCGCCGGAAAGACCATTAAAATGCGCGGCAAACCTTACACAGTTGTTGGCGTTCTCGCGGAGAAAGGGAATTCAGGGATGTTCTCTGGAGACCGAGGTGCTTGGGTAACCATCACCTATGCTCGAGCAAATTTTACTGCAGGCCGGCCCAATTATACCCTAAGCATTAACGCACCCAGCGCTCCTTTGCTCGATGCCGTACAAGGGCAATGTACCGCGCTCATGCGCAGTGTAAGAAAGCTAAAACCTAAAGAAGAAAATAATTTTTACATCATCCGTAGCGACAGTATTGCGCGGAGTTTGATTGAAAATCTCGGAATGGTCACGACGGGTGCCTTTATCATTGGAATCATCACCTTGCTTGGTGCCTCCATTGCATTGATGAATATCATGCTGGTCAGTGTTACGGAACGAACACGTGAGATCGGAACGAGAAAAGCCCTGGGCGCAACGAAGAAAAGTATCAGCTCGCAATTTTTGGGAGAGGCTATTGTCATCACGCAATTGGGCGGATGGACGGGCATCGTTTTTGGCATTATTATCGGAAATGTTGTTGCCAATATGGTCGATGGCCAATTTTTCATTCCATGGATCTGGATTACCGTAGCCTTTATCCTATCCGTAGGTGTTGGTCTACTAGCTGGCTGGTATCCCGCGAGTAAGGCTGCTGCCCTAAACCCGGTAGATGCTTTGAGGCACGAATAAATACGAGGACACTACTTACGTTCCATTTTTTGATACCCTACTGCGGCACCTATGCTCGTACCTAGGGAGATCCACAAACCAACATCATCCATAAACAATCCAAGTAGCAGCCCTGCTACTACTCCAATAGTTAAGTACTTAACGAAAATGGGGTGTTCTTCTTTTTTCATGATAGCAGAGTAAAAAAAAAGCCACTTCGATGAAGTGGCTTTTCTATACTTATGAGTTACTGAATTATGCTTCA
>Ga0209654_1000786_pt1 | contig 28818 bp, 19 predicted proteins | sample SaaInl1SG_22_DNA_FD_184646 | JGI IMG/M metagenome (GOLD analysis project Ga0209654, IMG submission 184646) | Marine microbial communities from expanding oxygen minimum zones in the Saanich Inlet - ESP_161SG_22_DNA (SPAdes) (version 2) | ecosystem: Environmental > Aquatic > Marine > Intertidal... | reverse complement strand
CTCGTTCCATATCGATACGTTTAATAGCACTAAAGGACGATTGGTTTTCTGTTGTTGCTACTGCCGAAATAGGCACTTGTTTTATTTGTCCATCACTTTGATTTCTAAACGTAATTTTTTGATCTAATAATGCAGATTTATTATAACGCATCTCGTCTTTGAGTCGGAGGTTAATAGGGTAATCATCCTCTGCGTTTTTATAGGTCGAGATTTCTTTACCATACAATGCCGTACGTAAGTTCGCTCCAATTTGCCCTGTCGAAATCCCCAATCGTCTTGCTTTTTGGCGATCTACAGAAACTAATAATTCTGGTTTTCCCTGATCGATATCTAATTTTAATTCTTCAATACCACCAATATTGGAGCTGTTGATAAATGATTTTAGGCGATTGGCCGTTTCTAAAATTAAAACGTAATCATCGCCTTTTACTTCAATATTTATGGGAGCGCCAGTTGGTGGTCCATCCGCTGGTTTGTCCACCACAATACTTACTCCAGGGTAGCCTTGCAGTAAGTTTCTAATATCTTTAAGAACCGTTTCGGTATTGATGCCTTTTCGATCCTGATACTTCACAAAATCAATAGTGATTCGTGCTTTATTGGGCGATTTACCACCTTCTTGACCTCGAGAAGGATCGGAAGTACCTTCGCCAACTTGTCCAATAACAGAAGTAATCAGGAAGTTATCGCCATTAACTTCATATTTTTTTAGATAGTCTTCTATATCTTTTTCAATTTTCATTGAAATAAGATTCGTTTCTTCAATATCTGTTCCAATCGGATATTCAATAAAGACAAAGACTTGCTTGGCATCGGTATTTGGAAAGAATAATATTTTTGGAGGAAATGCGTACATTAAAAACCCTGCAAGAATTAACAATCCAAATGTCCCAACAATAATACCTCCTGGTTTTTTCCCTTTAAGCGCGTAACTTAAAAAACGTTCATAGAGGGTTTCTAATTTTGAAATAAAAGTGACTTTGGATTCTTTTTTGGGCACCACTTTCATATAAACAGAAATCAACATCGGATTGATGATCAAGGCAACAAACAAAGAGGAACTCAATACAATAATCAGAGTGATTGGAAGCCATTTCATGAATTCTCCCATGATACCTTCCCATAAAATCAAGGGTAAAAATGCGGCTAATGTTGTAGCGGTCGAGGCAATGATTGGCATTGCTACTTCTCCCACACCTAGTTTAGCAGCTTTAATTCTTGGGTAGCCTTCGTCCATCAATCGATAGACGTTTTCGACCACAACAATGCCGTTATCAACCAACATTCCAAGTGCTATAACTAAAGAGAATAACACCATTGTGTTGAGGGTAACCCCCATAAAGCTCAGAATAGAAAACGATAAAAACATCGATAATGGAATGGCAATTCCAACAAACAAGGCATTTCTGAAGCCTAAAAAAAAGTAGAGGACTGCAACGACTAAAATAACGCCTAATATGATACTGTTTTCAAGATCAGAAACCATTGTTCGAGTGTCATTGGATTGGTCGTTTGTCTTGGAGATAATTAAATTGTGTGGAAATACGTTTGCAGCGGCATCCTCCAAAAGAGCATCAATTTTTGTTGAAGCCTCAAGAAGGTTTTGCCCTCCTCTTTTTTTAACATCTAACATAACTACAGGCTGTAGATACTCACGAGCAAAACTCTCTTTTTCTTGTTCTTTGAAATCTACATCCGCAATATCTCTTAGGTAAACGATGTTCCCTTTTTCTTGTTTGACAATAATATCTTTAACCGCTAAGGGATCCTTAAATTCACCTAAAACACGGACAGTTCTTCGTATACCATTCTCAAGAATGTCTCCTCCAGAAATGCTCATGTTTTCAAATGCGACTGCATTTTCAATATCGTTGAAGCTGATTTTTGAAGCTTCCATCTTGTACAAATCTACCGCAATTTCAAGTTCCTTTTCTTGAACACCTCGGATGTCTACACTCGAAATTTCCGAAAGCTCCTCAATTTTATCTTCTAAATATTCCGCATATTCTTTAAGTTGATCCATCGAAAATTCGCCAGATAAGTTAACATTCATTATGGGAATTCGTTCGCTAAAATTCATTTCCGAAACACTCGGTTCAGAGGGCAAGTCCTTGGGGAAGTCTGGGTCAGCCATCGCAACATCGATTTTGTCTTTCACTTTTTGAAGTGCTTCAGCAGGTGTAAAGTCAAAACTAAATTCTACCACAATACTAGAGTAGCCTTGGATGGAGTTAGACGTAATTTTATCGACTCCAGTGATTGAATTTATTTCTTTTTCTAATCGTTTGGTAATTAGTTTTTCTACATCCAGTGCCGAATTTCCAGGGTAAGGAGTTGCGACATAAATTTGAGGGATAATAATTTCTGGAAAATTTTCACGCGCCATTCCTGTGTATGAAAGTAATCCACTCAGCACAATGATAAATGTAATCACTGAAACAGTCGTACGATTTGAGATCGCCCAAGAAGAAAGTTTAAATTCTTTTATTTTTTTTGTGCTCATAGTTTCCTAGTGTACAAGAGTTACTTCTTCATTATTATTTACAAGCCGTGCGCCTTTATCTACCAAAATCGAATTAGGAATAAGCCCGTCAGAAATGTATGATTGGTTGTCGTAATTCATCACTTCTGTTACATATGTTTTTACAACCTTGTAATTATTTTCTTTAGGTTCAATAGTATAAACAAAGGTTTTGTTATCGCGATCTCTTTGTACAAGCCGCGTTGGGATAACAGTCCCATTCGCACTAAAATCATTTATTTTAATATCTGCAAGTAGGTTTGCTTTTAACTCATTGTTAGGGTTTTTAAGATCGATACGCATTTTAAAACTTCGATTGCTGGGGTTGATAAAATTTCCAACTTGAGAGACTGAGGCTTCAACAGAGGTTCCAATAGATTTAAAATTTAGCAAAACTTTGGTGTCTTTTTTTATGGAATTTAAATACGTTTCAGTGACCTCACTTTCTATATAAACCTTGCTCAGGTTTACAAGTTTTAAGAAAGGTTTTTGAGGCGAAGTGAGTTCTCCAGTTTTGGCGTAAATCTGATCGATGATCCCTGAAAATGGAGCGATTATTTTCATTTTTCGTGCTTGTGCTTTCAAGCTTTTCACACTATTTTCTAGACCTTCTTTTTGGGCTTTTGCTTGTAGATATTGAATTTCACTTCCAATATTCTGTTCCCATAGTCTGGCCTGACGTTCAAAGGTAGTTGTTGCTAAGGCGAGTTGTGTGTCTAATTGTAAAACAGAATTATCGATAACCTCACTATCCAAAGTTGCTAGCAGCTGCCCTTTTGAGACATTTTGCCCTTCTTTAACTAAAATAGCCGTTACTGTACCGCCCATTTCTGCATGAAGATCAATGGTTTGATCGGCTTTTACAGTTCCCTGTACTTCTACATAGTGATTAAAATCTTTGACCTCTGCTTTAATAGAGGTTACGCTCATAAGTTTTTTCAGTGTATCTAGCTCTGAAATCGCCATTTCAATTTCTTTCAGCTCTGTTCCCATACGTTCCATTTGTTCTTTGAGAGCTGCCTTTTTGGTTTTTAAGTCGGTCAAGGATTGTGATTCTTTATCCAAAGTGCCACAGGAGAGCACAAGTGTTAACATAAGGAGTGAAAAGAGATGTTTCATCAGTGTAAAATTATGGAGTTGTTTCATTATTTAATTTTTAAGGGGTGGGCTAATAAGTGTTTCTAAATGTATTCTCTTAACAAGGATATTTAACATGGATGATAAATAGTCTTCTTGTGCAGTATATAGTTGGCGTTGTGCCTGAGACAAATCAAAACTAGTGATCAGTCCTTCAAAGAATTTTATTTCATTCTTTTTGGCTATGTTTTCTGAAAGTTCAAGGGCCTCTTTTTTGATTTCAAGATCTTCAACCGCAAACTCGTACTCACTTTTTGCACGCGAAATTTCTAACTTAATTTTTTCTGAAGTATCTTTTAAAAGCGATTTGGATTTCACTAAATTTATGCGTGCCTTTTTAGTAGATGCACTGCGTCCAAAAGAGCTAAAAAGAGGAACGTTCATTGAAACGCCAAACAGAGATGCGCCAAACCAATTTTGAGATTTATCTAAAAAGTTGAATTGATTATTATTCCCAGAATAGCTGCCATTCAGGAATACATCCAGAGTAGGCAATGCTTTACTTTTTTCTAATTTAAGGAGTAGTTCCTTGCTTTTTAAGTCATTGAAGGCAATTTTGTAATCCACTACATTTTCTACTTCAAGAATAGATTCTAAGGGCTTTAGCGAGGCATACATCGCAATTAATTGGCCAAGGTTATCTGTTAGCTCCACTGGAGTCTCCAAATCAAGACCAATAGTGTTGTTAAACATTTGATACGCAATTTTGTTTAGGCGTTTGATATAGTTTTGATTGCTTTTTAAACTGGCCAAGGTCAGTTGTAATTGTTGGATGCTTTCCTGTTCAATTAGCCCATTTTCATACACCTTTGTAAGATCGCTCACATTCTTTTCTAACAACCTAATATTTGAATTTACAATGTTTAAGTTTTCTTCAGAAAGCAATGCATTTCCGTAAGCATAGGCAACCATTTTACGAAGCTCAATATCTGTTTTTTCTTTGGCATTTTCTGAGATCTCAAGATATACTTTAGCTGCCTGAAGGCCTACAAGATAGGATCCATCAAACAGTTTTTGTGAAACAGTAACGGTTCCGTTCATTGTTTGTTTGGTTCCAAAAACAATTTCGGAAAACTGACCCGGACTCCCACCAAAAAATTCTGCAGGAATCAATGAAATTTGTTGTTTTAACCAGTTGTTATAAGTAATTGCCGCCTTAATTTGTGGCAATCCAGTCGCTGTTGTCTCCCATTTTTGGAGTTTGGCGATTTCTATATCACGAGCGGCGTTTTTGCTCATAGAATTATTTTGTAGTGCAAAATCAACAGCTTCTTTTAATGAGAATTGCAAAACCTCTTGCTGAGAAAACAACGAAGTCGTTATAAATAAAAAGAGTGTAATTTTAGGAAGCATTTGTAGTTAGGTTTGATTTTATATAGTTGTTGAGTAGATTTAATCCAGTTGTGGTAACAATAGCACGTAAATGGTATTCGAGGTAACTTTCAAAAAGATAGTTTTTGTCAAAAAGAGTTTCTGGGAAAATGCTAATATCTCGGATTCCTGTCATTCCATTAAAATACATTCTCGAAATAAAGTCAATATCAATGTCGGGTCTAAACAATCCAGTATTCACTCCCATTTTTAGACTGTTTTCAACAGATGAATGCATTTTTTCAAATTGTTTTATTTTTAAGCGGTCATAAATTTGGGGATAATATTTTTTGAGCTGGTGTTGAGGGGAAACTCTTTCGTTTTTCAAGTAATTCATCACAAATAGTTTGATGTCATACAGTTCTTCAATAGGATTCACAGAGGTAGCATTAATTTTGTCAATACCTTCTGAAATATGATCAAGAACAGAAAACGTAACCACTTCTACAAGCTCTGTTTTGTTTGAAAAATGAGCATAAATAGTTTTTTTAGAAATACCAATAGCGTTTGCAATGTCATCCATTGTAACACTCTTGAACCCCAGTGATAAAAATAATTCTTCAGATTTTGATATAATATTTTCTCTCATAACACGGCGCGAATTTACAACAGGAAACTCCAAAAACAATTAAAGTTTCCAAAGTTTTACAAAGATTTAACATTTATTAGTTTCACTTTCTAACGTAGTTTTAGGAATTCACTTATTTTTGTAACATGAAATCCATTGAAACGTACCAAAAACAATTTTTAGCGTATTTAGAAGCTTATAAATCCATAAGAGAACCTAAAAACCTTTACGAACCTATTCAGTATATTTTGAATTTGGGTGGAAAGCGTTTACGCCCCGTACTAACACTCATGACTACGGACTGTTTTGATGGTGAAATCAAGAGTGCGCTTGACGCTGCTTTAGCAGTCGAGGTTTTTCATAATTTTTCACTCATTCACGATGACATTATGGACGCTGCACCCCTGCGTCGAGGCCATCAAACCGTACATGAAAAATGGGATTTGAATACCGGAATTTTATCAGGAGATGCCATGCTAATTATGGCGTATCAACTGTTTGAAAACTACCCCCCAGACGTTTTTCAAAAACTTGCAAAACTGTTTAGCAAAACCGCTTTGGAAGTTTGTGAGGGACAACAATACGACATCGATTTTGAAACTCGCAATACCGTCTCAATTTCAGAATACCTTCAAATGATTGAATACAAAACAGCAGTATTGGTTGGAGCTGCTATGAAAATGGGAGCAATCATTGCTAATGCCTCTACAGAAGATCAGGAGCGTTGTTATGAATTTGGAAAAAACCTAGGGATTGCCTTTCAAATACAAGACGATTATTTAGATGCTTTTGGCAATCCAGAAACATTTGGAAAACAAGTAGGGGGCGATATTATTGAGAACAAAAAAACCTATTTATATTTAAAAGCTTTAGAATTTTCGTCTGAAAAAGACCAGCATCAACTAACTCAATTATTTAGCTCCAACCAAACCGATCCTAAAACTAAAATAGAATTTGTTAAGCAAATTTTTACAGCCTCAGGATCTTCAGAAGCGACTCAAAAAGCGATTTCATCTTATACCAAAACAGCTTTTGAGATTCTGAAAACGATAAACATTTCAGAGCCAAAGAAACGTATCCTAGAGAGTTTCGGAACGCAGCTTATGTCTCGAGATGTTTAAGTTAAGACAAGTATATTTCTTTTTAATTTTTAAATATATTTTAAGTTTTATACAGTTCAAAAAAACCAACTTTTTTGAAGAATCTTCATTTCTTTAAAATATCTTCATATTTATATCATTTTCATATTTCATATTCCTGAAAAGTCGTATTTTTGGGCTATATTTTTCTAAAGAAAAAATAGAACTATTAATTCATGGATAAGTATTCCTTTTTAAACGCTGCGCATACCGCCTATTTTGCGGATTTATACGAACAGTATCAACAAGATCCCGATAGTGTTGAGCCAAGCTGGAAAGCCTTTTTTCAAGGCTATGACTTTGGAACCGAAAGTTTTGAGGTTTCCGACGATATTGTGGAAGGCGTTAAGACTCAAATTCCAGAGCACGTCCAAAAAGAATTTCAAGTTGTAAAACTTATTGATGATTACCGTACCCGTGGGCATTTGTTTACCAAAACAAACCCTGTTAGAGGCCGAAGAACATATACACCTTCTTTGGAACTGCATAATTTTGGACTCTCATCAGCAGATTTAGACACCGTTTTTAATGCAGGGGATATTATCGGGATTGGCCCTCAAAGTTTACGCGTGATTCAACAGCATCTAGAAGCTATTTATTGCGATGCGATAGGCGTAGAATACATGTATATCCGTAGACCAGATGAGCGTCAATGGATTCAAAATAAACTTAACAATAACGATAATCACGGAAGTTTTTCGCCTGATGAAAAAAAACATATCCTCAAAAAACTAAACGAAGCCGTTTCGTTTGAAACCTTTTTGCACACAAAGTATGTGGGCCAAAAACGATTCTCATTAGAAGGAAATGAATCCTTAATTCCAGCCATTGATGCCCTTATCGAAAAAGCGGCTGCTTATGGAGTCAAGGAATTTGTAATGGGAATGGCACACCGTGGACGTTTGAGTACACTGACCAATATTTTTGGAAAATCAGCCAGTGATATTTTTAGTGAATTTGACGGAAAAGATTACGAAGAGGAAGTTTTTGATGGCGATGTAAAATACCATCTTGGATGGACTAGTGATCGCTTGACCGATAATGGCAATCGCATTAATTTGAGCATTGCACCAAACCCTTCACACCTTGAAACCGTAGGGGCAGTTGTTGAAGGAATTACAAGAGCCAAACAAGACAAATTAAATCCCGAAGAAGATAAGAGTCAAGTATTGCCAATTGTGGTACATGGCGACGCTGCCATCGCAGGGCAAGGACTTGTGTATGAGGTTGTACAAATGGCACAGCTCGACGGCTATAAAACCAATGGTACCATCCATATTGTAGTTAACAATCAAATTGGATTTACCACAAATTATCTCGATGCACGTTCCTCTACCTATTGTACGGATGTTGCAAAAGTTACGCTATCTCCAGTATTACATGTCAATGCCGATGATGCCGAAGCTGTGGTTCACTCCATTTTATTTGCATTAGATTTTAGAATGCAGTTCAAGCGCGATGTATTTATTGACTTATTAGGCTATCGAAAATATGGTCATAATGAAGGCGATGAACCGCGTTTTACACAACCAAAACTATATAAAGTCATTGCGAGTCATAACAATCCACGCGATATTTATGCAGAAAAATTAATTAAAGAAGGCATTATTGACGCTAATTATGTTTCAAAGCTAGAACAAGATTATAAGGCTTCTTTAGAAACGGAATTAGTAACCTCCAGAAAAGAAGATAAGACCGTCATTACACCCTTTATGCAACAGGCTTGGGAAAATTTCCCGAGAGCCAAAGCAAATAAAATGCGAGATACAGTAGACACTACCTATCCAAAAGAGAAATTAGTTTCAATAGCCAAAAAGATATCATCGCTCCCTGAAGATAAAAAGTTTATTCGAAAAATTTCGCGCTTGATTGAAGCTCGAAAACAGATGTTTGAAAACAATAAGCTCGATTGGTCCATGGCGGAACATTTGGCGTATGGCTCTCTATTAGAAGAAGGATTTAACGTCCGTATTTCTGGACAAGATGTCGAACGTGGAACGTTCTCGCATCGTCATGCCGTGGTAAAAGTTGAAGACAGTGAAGAAGAAGTCATTCTTCTCAAAAATATAAGTCCAAATCAAGGACAGTTTAATATTTACAACTCATTATTATCTGAATATGGAGTTGTTGGGTTTGATTATGGCTATGCCATGGCAAGTCCAAATACACTTACTATTTGGGAAGCACAATTTGGAGATTTCAGTAATGGGGCTCAAATTATGATTGACCAATACGTTTCATGTGGAGAAGATAAATGGAAAACACCAAACGGCATTGTTATGCTATTGCCGCATGGTTATGAAGGGCAAGGCGCCGAACATTCCTCAGGGCGAATGGAACGCTACTTGCAACTTTGTGGAAAGGACAATATGTTTATCGTCGATTGTACAACACCGGCCAATATGTACCATTTATTGAGACGTCAATTAAAAGCAGATTTCAGAAAACCATTAATCGTATTCACTCCAAAAAGTTTATTACGTCATCCAAAAGTAGTGTCTTCAGTAGAAGAATTTGCAAATGGCAGCTTTCAAATGCTCATTGATGATGCATCAGCTCAAGCGGAAACCATTAAAACACTCGTATTTGTAACCGGTAAATTCTATTATGATTTATTGGAAGCACAAGAAGCCTTGGAAAGAACCGATGTTGCATTGGTTCGGATCGAACAATTATTCCCACTTCCAGAAGATGAAATTGAGGCAGTGATTACAAAATATAAAAATGTAGATGAGATTGTTTGGGCACAAGAAGAACCAAGAAATATGGGCGCTTATGCACACCTCTTAATGCATATCGATGATGCAAAAAATTGGCGTGTGGCTTCAAGACGAAGTTACAGTGCTCCAGCGGCAGGAAGTGCTACACGCTCCAAAAGACGTCATAAAGAAGTCATAGATTTTGTTTTTGATAAGACAAAAGATAACCAAAGAAAAAACTAAAATAAACATACAATGATTTTAGAAATGAAAGTGCCTTCACCAGGCGAATCCATCACAGAAGTTGAAATTGCAGAATGGTTAGTTCAAGAAGGCGATTATGTAGAAAAAGATCAAGCGATTGCTGAGGTTGATAGCGATAAAGCAACTCTAGAGTTGCCAGCAGAAGCCAGTGGAACCATAACCTTCAAAGCCGAGGTTGGCGATGCCGTGGAGGTTGGTGCTGTGGTTTGCTTGATTGATACTAGTGCCGCAAAACCTGAAGGTGGCGACACACCAAAAGTGCCTGTATCAACTCCAGAAGTGGTGGCTACTCCAAAAGTTGAAGCCGTAGCAACTACTACCTATGCCACAGGATCTGCAAGTCCTGCTGCTAAAAAAATACTGTCTGAAAAAGGGATTGATGCCACTGCAATTGTAGGCACCGGAAAAGATGGACGTATCACAAAAGAAGATGCTGTTAAGGCCGTCCCATCCATGGGACAACAAGTAAATGTAGAAGGACGTGGTGTGTCACGCTCAAAACTTTCTATGTTGCGTCGAAAAGTAGCGGAACGTTTGGTAACTGCCAAAAACGAAACAGCTATGTTAACCACTTTTAACGAAGTGGACATGGCTCCGATTTTCGAATTGAGAAAACAATACAAAGAACCCTTTAAAGAAAAGCACGATGTAGGACTCGGGTTTATGAGTTTCTTTACCCTCGCTGTTGTACGTGCCTTAAAATTATTCCCATCTGTGAATTCTATGATCGATGGAAAAGAAATGATTTCCTACGATTTTTGTGATATCAGCATCGCCGTTTCAGGACCAAAAGGACTCATGGTGCCAGTCATTAGAAATGCAGAAAATTTATCGTTCCGTGGGGTAGAAGCAGAGGTCAAACGCCTTGCCATTCGTGCTCGTGATGGACAAATCACTGTCGATGAAATGACAGGTGGCACCTTTACCATTTCTAATGGAGGGGTTTTTGGAAGCATGCTTTCAACGCCGATTATCAACCCACCACAAAGTGCCATTCTTGGAATGCACAACATTGTAGAACGTCCTGTAGCTATCGATGGGAAGGTAGAAATTCGTCCGATTATGTACGTTGCCTTATCTTATGACCACAGAATTATTGACGGAAGAGAATCGGTTGGATTCTTAGTTGCGGTGAAAGAAGCCTTGGAAAATCCACAAGAATTCTTGATGAATGAAGATGCTAAAAAAGCCTTGGAACTTTAGAAGTTAAATTTGTTTCGTGCCGCGAAGTCGGGTGACGTTGGGGGGTTATTTTATAACGTATTGACGGTTAGTATATGAAGCGTAGCATCCTGTAAGGTGCTATGATATCATATACCTTGTTGTGCGTTCGGCTTTTGTCATTTCGAATGTTTTGTTAATTCAATTTGTGAGAGTTTAATTTTTGCATTTTAAACAAATGATATCAAATTTATCACAATTCGTACAATTCAATTGGTAAATTATCTGGGTCGTCAAAAAAAGTAAACCTTTTATTTGTGAATTCGTCAATACGAATTTTTTGAGTAGTAATATTTTTTGATTTTAAAAATTCTATTTCGTTTTCAATATCTGTTACTCCAAAAGAAATGTGCCTTAACCCTGTGGCTTCGGGTCTTGTTGCTCTATTTGGTGGATTTGGGAATGAAAATAACTCTATTAGATATTGCCCATTAAGTGAAAGGTCAAGTTTATACGAGTTTCTTTCCTTTCGGAAAACTTCATTGTCAATTTTAAATCCTAATATTTCGGTGTAGAAAGATTTTGATTTTTCGTAGTTTGAACAAATAATTGCTATGTGGTGTAATCTATCAATTTTCATTTTTGTTATTTTTTTTTAGCTGACGCACAACGTTTGGGCTATGAGTAGTTGCGTGGGTTAGTAATTAACTTTGCAAGCACACACCAAACTGAAAATCCGCGAGGATTTTCAGAAGTAGGCGACAACCAGCAATTACTTATAGCCATTGTTGGCATTTCGTACTTTTACCAATCATTATCTTCTTTTTGTTTAATCGCCTGTTCAAATGAAACCATTAAAGCGTTTATATCCTCTTCCGCTTTTTCTCCGGTATAAAGTGTATAAGGATTTCCTTTAGCATATCTAAATGAATCAGGTGTAATCGTTATTTTAGAAGCACCGTCTTTCACTTGAATTTGGATAATGGCAAAAGCTCGGTTAGCTGGACCATATTGATTAGCTTGAGTTACAGTTCCCAATAAATATTTTCCAGTTATTGTTCCAGTTTCTTTGTCGGTAAATTGAATTACAGATTCAGCATTATTGAAAGCGCTTACCATCCAATTATTCGCTCTAACATATAATTCAGTTTTTGTTGCACCTTCAACATTTACAACTTTCGTAACGGGTTTGCTTTCGGTAGTTATGACAGCGCAACTTTGAAAAGTCAAAATTAATAATGTCAATACAGGTAAATAAAGTAATTTTCTCATATAATATTTAGTTTAAGGTTTAAAATTCGACAATATTTTTAAATTTCAGTTATGGTTTTCCGTTATTATCTCTTTTTATTCGTTTTTTTTGTTTCAGCACGATTTTTTTGTATGAATGCCAACTTGTGTATATAAACCACTAGTGGTTTATATTTCGCTTATATTTTTGTTTTGGGTGGTTCAATACATCCAAATACAGCATATATTGAACCACTCTAGTTTCCCAAGTGTTTCTTAAAATTCAAATAAAATAATATCTTAATTCTGGTTAAGTCACTTATGAAGATTCAGACTTGGGGTCAAAATCAGTATAAACTTAATAAAAAAAAGAATAGGGTTCCAAAAAAATAAAAACTTTAACGTTTAAACCTAATGGGCTTCTAGCCAATTGACACCCATATCCATTTCTACATCTAAGGGAACGCTTAAGGTATAGGCGTTTTCCATTGCTTCTTTGATTAAGGTTTTCATGGTTTCTAGCTCTGGTTTGTAAACATCAAAAACCAATTCATCATGCACCTGAAGGAGCATTTTGGTTTTAAATCCGCCTTCTACTAACTTGTTATAGATATTTATCATCGCAATTTTAATAATATCTGCCGCACTGCCTTGGATGGGGGCATTTACAGCATTTCGTTCGGCAGCGCCTCTTACAATCGCATTTCGAGAGTTGATATCTTTGAGGTAGCGACGTCGGTTTGAAACCGTGGTTACATACCCATGATCTCTTGCAAAATCGACTTGTGAACTTATGTATTTACGAAGTTTCGGATAGGTTTCATAATAGGTTTCAATCAATTCTTTGGCCTCGGTTCTGCTCAAATCGGTTTGGTTGCTCAGTCCAAAAGCAGACACCCCATAAATAATCCCGAAGTTCACCGTTTTGGCATTGCTACGCTGTTCTCTAGTGACTTTTTCCAAAGGCACATTAAATACTTTTGCAGCCGTGGACGCGTGAATGTCTTCACCGTTTTTAAAAGCTTCAATCATGGTTTCCTCCTCGCTCATCGCTGCAATAACTCGCAATTCAATTTGAGAATAATCCGCTGCCAAAAGGATGTACTCCTCACTTCTAGGAACAAAAGCCTTTCGGACTTGACGACCGCGTTCGGTTCGGATGGGAATGTTCTGAAGATTGGGGTTGTTACTGCTCAATCGTCCAGTGGCAGCCACCGTTTGCATGTACTCAGTATGAATATGACCAGTACTTTCTAAGACTTGTTCGGGCAGTGCATCGACATAGGTGCTTTTTAGTTTGGCAAGTCCTCTATAATCCAATACATTTTGAATAATTTCGTGGTCTTTTGCCAAATAGGACAACACATCTTCTGCAGTACTGTATTGACCTGTTTTGGTTTTTTTGGGTTTATCAACCAGGTTTAATTTCTCAAATAGAATAACGCCCAATTGTTTTGGCGATGCGATATTAAAATCTTCTCCTGCAGCCTCATATATTTTTGATTCTAGAGCCGCAATATCAGCATTTAAATCCTCTGAAAGGGACTCTAAAAATGCAGTATCCAATTTGATGCCTTCCAATTCCATTGCTGCCAATACTTTTACCAAAGGAATTTCGATATCGTTAAATAATCTCAAGCTATCTGCATCGGTCAATTCTTTTTTGAAATGACTGGCGAGTTGATAGGTAATATCGGCATCTTCAACAGCATATTCAGTCAGTTTTTCAAGGGACACATCGCGCATCGAAAGCTGATTCTTTCCTTTTTTTCCAATAAGATCTGTAATGGAAATAGGGGTATAATTCAAGTAAGTTTCTGCGAGCACCTCCATATTATGACGCATATCGGCATTGATCAAATAATGAGCAATCATGGTGTCAAACAAAGGCCCTTTGACCTCCATATTATATTTGTGTAATACTTTTAAATCGTATTTTAAATTTTGTCCAATTTTTTCGATGTGAGTGGCCTCAAAAAACGGTCGAAATAATTCAATCAATTGTTGGGCTTCCTCAAATGATTCTGGAAATGGAATATAAAACCCTTTGTGTGCTTCCCACGAAAATGCAATTCCAACGAGTTCTGCGGTCAGCGGATTGAGTCCTGTAGTTTCGGTATCAAAACAAACCGACGTCTGGTTCATGAGTTGCTTTATAAAAAGCTTTAACCCTAAATCTCCTGAAACACTTTGGTAAAAGTGGGAGACTGAAGTTGCGGTTTCTCTGCTGTAATTTTGTGTAGCAATAGGGGCTGAAGGGTCCTCACTACCAAACAATGAAAATTGCCCTGCACCTGCTTCAGGTGTTGGATGTGCAGCAGGTGTAGGCATGGAAGCCTGTGGTTCTGAAGCCTCATTCTCAGGGGGTTTTACAGCAAATGTTTTATTGAAATTATCAATCAAACGTCTGAATTCCAACTCTTGAAAAATGGCACTTACCTTTTCGGTATCTGGGTTACTGAGTTCAAAATTTTTGGCATCAAATTCTACAGGAACATCCAATAGAATAGTGGCTAATTTTTTTGAAAGAAGTCCTAGTTCGGCGTTGGCTTCGATTTTTTCTTTCATTTTCCCTTTCAGCTCGTGTGTGTTTGCCAATAAATTTTCCATGCTACCATATTGAGCAAGTAGTTTTTTGGCCGTTTTATCTCCCACGCCAGGAAGTCCAGGGATATTATCAGAAGCATCGCCTTTCATCCCCAAAAAATCAATGACTTGTAGCGGGTCTTCAATTTCAAATTTTTCTTTAATTTCTTCAATACCCCAGGTTTCATAGCCCCCTCCAAAAACAGGGCGATACATAAAAATATTATCGCTTACTAGCTGTGCAAAATCTTTGTCGGGTGTGACCATATAAGTTTTATAGCCTTCTTTTTCGGCTTTTTTAGCCAATGTTCCAATAATATCATCCGCTTCAAATCCTTCCACAACAACCGCAGGAATATTCATAGCTTCTAATATTTCATGGATATAAGGAACGGCTAGTTTAATACCTTCTGGGGTTGCCTCTCTGTTTGCTTTGTAGTCCTTAAAAATTTCAACTCGGTCTTTACTGCCGCCCTTATCAAAACAAACCGCCAAGTGGTCTGGACGTTCTCTTTTTATAACGTCTAATAATGAGTTGGTAAATCCAAGAATGGCGGAGGTGTCTAGCCCTTTGGAATTTATCCGAGGGTTTTTAATAAACGCATAATAGCCTCTAAAGATTAGAGCATAAGCATCGAGAAGAAATAAGCGTTTTTGTTCAGCCATTTGTAGAGTTTTTTAAAAGTGCCTCAGTTTGATTTTAGTCATTAAGAATAACACCTTGATTTTTTAAGACGCTTTTTGTTTTGAACGCATAAAATAAGAGATATACAAAACAAAAAACAGCAATCCAGTACGAAGATTGAATGCTAAAAATATCTGCTAATTTTCCTTGTAGCGGCGGAATAATTGCCCCCCCTAATATCATCATAATTAAAAAAGCAGATCCTTGTGAGGTGTATTTTCCCAATCCAGAAATACTTAATGTAAAAATACAAGGCCACATAATAGAACAAAATAAGCCTCCCGAAAGTAAGGCGTATAATGCGAGTTGACCCGATGCAAAAATTCCGATGAGTACTCCAATAACGCCTAGAGTACTAAATATCTTTAGGGTTGTAATGGGGTTGTCTTTGGCGAGGAAAAACCCACCGATTTGTATCGTAACACAAATGGCAAACAATCCTATTTCTGTAGAAGAATAGCTACCAAAATTAACCAATAGAATCACGCCAAAAGCCACATAAGGCACTATGATAAGCAGCCATTTTTTAAGGCCTTTACTCGGGTTAAAAACGGTAATAGCACCCACCCAACGACCAATCATCATACCGCCCCAATACAAGGAAATGAAGGGGGCAATTTCAGCATCATTCATCACTGTTAAACCTAGGGGGTTTAGGTTGTTAAGTTTGTCGGCGACCGATTTTAAGAGTTCTCCCAAATTTGACTGAATGGTGACCTCAACTCCTACATAGGTAAAGATAGCGAGCATTCCCAAAACTAGCTGTGGATATTTCATTGCACCCCAACCTTCAGAAGATTTTGATGCACGTGTGTTGGCAAAAAAGACACTTAGAACAACCGCAAACAATGCGATTAAAAGCAAGTATAGACGTTTATTTTCGAGGGCTTCCGTTGGAGCTTCTACACCAGTATAGGTGTTAAAAATCAAACCAAAACAAACAAAGATTACGACTGTTAATACAATCAACATATTTTTAGCTTTATTGGCAGGCTCAAACACTTCATTTGTTTTTGTATTGGGGAGTTTTTTAGAAAAATGAAATAGGGCGGCGGCGGCTAAAAATAAAGCACCTACACCCAGGTAGAGATATTGAATGGTTGTTAGTTTTATCTCGTTATTAAGGATCATTTGGTTTAGTTCATCTCCTGAAAGAGGCGTAGATCCAAAAATAATGAACGCAATAACAATAGGCCCAATAGTGGTTCCAAAAGAGTTGACTCCTCCAGCGAGGTTCAATCGATGGGAGCCTGTCTGTGATTCGCCCAACGCAATTGCAAAAGGATTTGCTGCTGTTTGTTGAAGCGAAAACCCAAGACCTACAATGAATAGAGCCAATAATACCAAATAAAACACGGAGGTATCTCCTTGTTGCGATCCGTTTAAAAAAGGGTACATAAACAAAGCACCAAGTGCCGAAATTAACAATCCATATACAATGCCATTTTTGTATCCCCAATTATTAAGAATGTCTTTTTTTACCGAACTTGATAGTACAAAAAGAAACAGAGCTCCTAGATAATAAGCGCCATAAAAGGCAAAATCGACAAGTTGAGATTGAAATTGATCAATACTGAAATAAGTTTTACAAAAGGGGATGAAAACGCCATTAGAGGCAGCAATAAATCCCCAAAAAAAGAAGACAGTTACTAGGGTTGTTAATGCTGAATTGTTGTTTTTTGCACTCATAAAAGTAATAGTTGTTTGGTTGGAATTCTATCGTTTTGATAGTCTTCAGAACAAAGAATTTTTAGATTAGAAATATACTAAAAAAATGCAAATCTAAAAGGTTCGTTAAATTATAATATTAATTCTATTATCATATGCTTTTGTTTTACTTTTGTGATTGATTTTTTCAAGATATGATTCGATTAATAATTTTTATAATTCTTGTACTAGCACTCGATTTTTATGCCCTTCAAAGTTTTAGAAGTGTGGTTAGAAATCCGTGGGTGACGTACGGATATATTGCGATCTCTATTGCAGTCTTCGGAAACATGGTTTATCAGGGGGTCACATTTGATCGAAGTTCTGGAGTCAACTCGGGGTTTTATTTGGCTTTTGCGGTATTTGTACTGGTTTATGTCCCTAAACTCGTGCTCTTAGTTTTTATGTTTGGCGAAGATATCTTTCGTTTATTTGAAGCAGGCGTTAATTATTTTGTTTCAAAATCAGATGAAAGTTCGGCACTCTTTAGTTCGCGACGCAAATTTATTGGGCAATTGGCCTTGGGCATTGCTGCCATCCCTTTTATCTCGATTCTCTACGGAATTACAAAAGGAAAATATAATTTTAAAGTTTTAAAATACACCTTAGAATTTGATGATTTACCGGTCGCTTTTGACGGGTATCAGCTCACTCAAATAAGTGACATTCACAGTGGTAGTTTTGACAATAAAGAAAAAATTAATTATGCTATAAATCTTGTAAATGAGCAAGCCTCCGATGTAATTATGTTTACGGGCGATATGGTAAACAGTAAATCCAAAGAAATGCGTCCTTGGAAATCGACTTTTTCAAAATTAAAGGCAAAAGACGGTATATTCTCTATTTTGGGAAATCATGATTATGGCGATTATACGCGTTGGCCATCAGAGGAAGCAAAAGCAGAAAACTTTCAGGAGTTATTGGATATTCAACAAGATATGGGGTTTGATCTCTTGAGAAATGAAAGTCGTTTTATTGAAAAAGACGGAGCGCGTTTGGCAATTATAGGGGTTGAAAATTGGGGGAAAGGGTTTAAGCAAAAAGGCGATTTAACCCTTGCATCATCCAAAGTGGACCCAAATGATTTTAAAATCCTATTGAGTCACGATCCTTCACATTGGCAGTACGAAGTTGTAAAAGATCCCAACCATTACCACCTCACTTTAAGTGGTCATACCCATGGAATGCAGTTTGGTATTGAGATTCCTGGAGTCATCAAATGGAGTCCTATCAAATGGCGCTACAAATATTGGGCAGGTATTTATGAAAAAGCCGGTCAGTATATAAATGTGAACCGTGGTTTTGGGTTTTTAGCCTTCCCAGGTCGGGTAGGTATTTGGCCTGAAATCTCCGTTATAACGCTTAAAAAAAGGATAAATAACACTTAAACCCTAGAAAATAGTATATTTACGCCAAAATTATACTTATATTTATCATATGTGGAGATAAATAAGTATCATTAATATTGAAGTTTGATACATAAATCAACATAATATGTCAAAATTTGGAGAGTTAATTGATGTTGAATTTCCAGTATTGTTTGAGTTCTTCACAGAATGGAGTGACGAATCCGAAGCCATGCACGATGTTCTCAGAGATGTTGCTGCCGCAATGGGTGATAAAGCGCGTGTGATAAAAATTGACGTTGAAAAAAACCAAGATCTTGCCGAAGCACTTCGTATAAAAGGTTTGCCTACACTTATTATTTATAAATCAGGCGATATGAAATGGCGCAATAGCGGAGAGCTAGACGCCAACACAATCATTAGTCGGATTCAAGAGTATGTATAATTCTCACTTTAACTCTTAAAGTGTGTCCTCAATTTCGTCTTCTATTTGATCTGCTTGTTCATCATCGCCCTCTAATTCTCCAGTAAACAATCTAAGATAGCTATTGAATTTTTCCATTTCAGCTTTAGTGAACGTTTCAGTTTCATAGATTGCAGTTACATCTACTAAACCTCTGTAACGTTCAATATCATTGTAGATGTTTTGAATGTATTGAGATTGATTGTATTCAGACAGTGTGCTATAATATGTTAAGTTTTCTTGATATTTTCCACTCACTTCGCTGTATAATTTTCGTGCTTTTTCGATAGCTTTTAGTTCATAATAAGCACCAATATAAGCTTCTAGCAAGGTATAGAATCCAAAGAGATCCACAGGCATTTTTGCCATTGCTAAATCGGCTATTTCTTCAGCTTTTTCAAAGTCGCCTTCTTGTATCAAAACTTCAATGAGTCGTGCTAAATTTCCACGGTAGGTCAAACTGTTTTTTCGGGTTTCAATATCATGATACATGCTTGGGTCGCCACTATTGCCCCACTCCCAATTCATAACCATATCGTACATTTTATCAGCATCGATACGTCCCATATCAAAGGGGTTGTTTTTTGATACTGTAGTTTTTATAGGAACCAACTTATAGACCAATCCATCGAGTTGTAAATAATCTTTCATCCAAATATAATCGTCGTCACCAAAAGCACCACCACTAAAATAGATGGGGCGTTCCCAGTTGTTATTGGCGATAATATCCAACATTAATAAGCGATTTTTATAAATTGCAGATCCGTTGATTTTGATATCAATATGAGGTACAATTAAAGTAGAATCTTTGGCCTTTACAATCCCATTTCTCAAAACAGATGCTTTATCAACCGGAATTCGGACGTGTTCTGTGGGGAGGTAATTGGCATTTAAATCTTGTCTACGTTGTCCACTGGTGTCATAGCCTTGTTGTTCAAGGATGTGTTTGTACTTGGTTCGGGGATCGTCATTTGTTATAAACCCTAAAAACTGGTCTAGGTCCAAAGTATCTTGAGTTATGACTTCTTTGATGACATAATCTCGAGTGCCCCACTTGTATTGATCGTGTGTCAAACGTGATGGAATAGGATCACTGTCATACGCCTTTCGTTTCATCTGATCAATGTACCAATCGACATTTAATAAACTCGTACACACCACACGCACATCCCGACGAATGCCTTCAATTTCTTGGGCATACCAAAGTGGAAAAGTATCGTTGTCTCCGATGGTAAAAATAATAGCATTGGGATCACAAGCTTCTAGATATTGAACAGCCATCGCATGGGCTGTTTCTCGTCCAGATCGGTCATGATCGTCCCAATTTTGACTTATCAAAATTCCCGGAACAGCAATTAAACAGACCAAACCAACGATTGGCGCTAACACAGGTGTTTTGAAATACGTTCTTAATTTTTCATAAATCGCAAAAACACCAAACCCAATCCAGAGTGCAAATACGTAAAAGGAGCCTACCAACGAATAGTCACGTTCACGAGGTTCAAACGGACGCACATTGGTATAAACCTGTATGGCAATTCCTGTAAATAAGAAAAACACCAGCATGGTCCAAAAGAGCTTTTTGTCTCTATTAAAAACAAAAAACAAGCCAATTAAACCTAATAACAATGGTAAAAAATAATAGGTATTTCGAGCCCTGTTATTTAACACATCACTTGGAAGATTTTCCTGAGAAACGCCTAAAATGTAGGAATCTACAGCATTAATTCCGCTGATCCAATTGCCGTGAAGGTCAAGCCGACCCTGAACATCATCTTGACGCCCTGTAAAATTCCACATAAAATAACGCCAATACATATATCCAATTTGATAATCAAAAAGGTAATAAATATTTTGAAGCAATGAAGGTTTTTGAATGTCAATAAAACGTCCATATTTCTTCAGAAAGTCATGATAATCTTCATAATCGACCTCTCCTTTCTCCACAGAATCCTTAAAGCTGTTTACTAACGAACGCAATTCGTTTTGCATTTGATATTCTGTTTTGATAGAAAAGTCCAAAAATCCAGAATACTTCATATAATTTTCAGCATGTTCTGAACTCCACATTCTTGGCAATAAAGAGGCATGGTCTTTATTGTAGTTTTGCAAGCCATCTTTATAGTCGTTAACAATCACATAAGTTCCTGATTTTTCGTCTTTTTCATATTTTGGCTTGTCATCAATATAAGGTTGATTTTCATCTAATCCAGCATATTGGTCTGTAAACTGTGGCCCATAAAACAAATGTGTTTTTGGATACTGTTCTAGGTTATAATAGGCGAGGAGTTCTCGAGCACTAGAGGGGTTGTTTTCATTAACAGTTACGTTGGCATTGGCTCGAATGGGCAGCATCAACCACGATGAAAACCCAACGACTATAAACGTGACACAGAGGAGTCCTGTGTTGAGGTGGATATACCCTTTTTTTCGAGTGTAGTTGAGTCCCCAAAAAATAAATCCAACCAACAAAACAAGTGCTATGATAGATCCCGAATTAAACGGCAATCCAACGGAGTTCACAAAAAAGATTTCTAAAGCACTAAAGTACCTTAGAATATTAGGCGCAAGTAGTTTAAAGACAAATAATAAAATAGCGATTCCTGCTCCGTTTGCTAAAATAAAATTTTTAGCAGTGATTGTTTTATAGTTTTTGAAATAATAGATCAGTCCAATTGCCGGAATGGTTAAAAGCCCCATAAAGTGAACTCCAAAAGAAAGCCCCACGATAAATGAAATAAGAATCAACCACTTGTTGCCTCTAGGTTTAAACATGTCATTACCCCAACGCAATCCCAAATAAAACAAAACGGCCATAATTAATGTGGCCATGGCATAGACCTCTGTTTCAACGGCATTGAACCAAAAGGAATCGGTAAATGCAAAAGATAAACTCCCCACAAAAGCAGCGCCTAAAATAGCGGTGTTTTGAGTCGTTGAGGATTTAGTGTCTTTTTTAACGACTTGTTTAATTAACAACACAATCGACCAAAACATAAATAAAATAGTGAAGGCACTGGCGGTTGCACTCATCATATTAATTACGAGTCCAATTTGACTTGGTTCCGAAGCAAAAATTGAGAAGAACGCCCCCATCATTTGAAAAAATGGCGCTCCTGGTGGGTGTCCAACTTGTAGTTTGGAAGAGGTTAAAATATATTCACCAGCATCCCAAAAACTAACCGTAGGTTCAACAGTGAGGCTGTAGGTTATGAATGCAATTAAAAAGGCAAGCCACCCTAGGATAAGGTTCCATTTTTTAAAATTAAAATCTGCCATGTTATAAAATTAAGTTCGAAGCGAATTTAGTAATAAATATGCAACGTCTAAAACCTTTTAAGTAAAGCTTAATATTTTTTGTTTTAATTCGTCAAATGGGGTCATTCAAAAAGCACACTATGTAAATACCGCCCTGGCATAAGTGTAAATAACCCAGCAAGGATGAGGCCTGTCCAGTAGAGTAATTTCATACCGCGTTTGTGGCGCAGGATATCCCCTTTTTTTACAGCAATTAAACTCCTAGGAACCGTCCAAATTGTGAGAAGGCTCAACAGGTGAATCCATCCAAAATGGTTCAAAAATGTGGGTCCAACATATGCTTTTAAAAACAAGGATACAATTGCTGAGAAAAAAATAAGAACCATGTAAACGTACCCTATTTTTTTGTGTAAAACACCTCCTTTTCCAGAAACGATAATAAGATAAAATCCAAGGGGAAGGCAGGGAGCGATGGTGTATAAATGCAAATCCCTTATAAATTCATACATAATTAAAGCTTGATATTTTGGTAGTTTTTCAAATTCGAAAAATGGTCCTCAAACGCTTTAATGCCTAATTTTGTAATGGAGCACGTAGTTTTTGGATAGTTGTTTTTAAAACTTTTATGGATAGAAATGTAGCCACTTTCTTTTAATTTTTTAAGCTGAACACTCAGATTCCCTTGAGTAGTTTCGGTAATTTGCTTCAAATAATTAAAATCGCAATTCTCCACTTTTGTTAATACCGACACAATCATCAGTCGTGTCGGGTTTACCAATAATTTATCTAGGGGACTAAACATTCGATTTGCTGTATAAGAGCGCCAAACCCGGTATGAAAAGTCCTAAAAATGCGGCGATTCCATTGACTAACATCGGGTTGACGGACGGACTGTAAACGAGTATGATGCTGCAAGCAATGACAGCCAATCCACCAAGAGAAATCGGTTTGAAGCGAATTAAAAGCCCAGTTATAAGAAGTATGACCCCTAATAAAAATAAAATGGAATGCACTGGATTTTGATTTTTTAGGATGGAAATAACAATTAAAAGCACCCAAGCGACATTAAACACCCCCCAAATAATTTTAAGAGCGCGTCCAATATGAGTTTCATAGCCCGTCTTTTTGCGTGTTTTAATATTATAAATAACAGTCAATACCATTCCAATGACTGGGATCAACACCCAATAGAGAAATGCCGAATAGCGCGATTGTTGAATGAAATCCGGAAATACGTAATGAATCAGACTCATCACAGCGATCAGTGCACCCCAGAAAATAAAATTAGGAGCAGTAGATTTTAAGTTTTCTTTTGTTTTATTAATAGCATCATTAATAAGTTGAATTTGATCTTGTGTTTTCATAGTTTTTAGGGTTTATAATTGCAAATATAAACAAGTTTATTTTATAAACCAAAAAATCAACAACAAATAAATTTAAAAATGTTTGCCTAAACAAAACTTTATTATAAATTTGCACCCTCAATATGAGATTGGCCCATGGTGTAACTGGCAACACGTTGGTTTTTGGTACCAAAGAGTCTAGGTTCGAGCCCTAGTGGGCCAACTAAAACAAGGATAAACACTTGTTGAATTCAATTTTTATGTCGTATATTTGCCGCATAGAAAGATAAATGAAAAAGCGAGGGGACATAAAGTCCCCTCTTTTTATACCAAATGTTTAGAGATATAGTAAAAGAACTATTAGAGGATTGCCTTGCACAAAGACAAGATTTATTTTTGATTGACTTTGATATTTTAGAAGGCAACAAAATTAGAATCGTGATTGATGGTGACAAGGGTGTTCTTGTAGAAGATTGTATGTTTGTGAGTCGAGGCATTGAACACAATATAGACAGGGACGAATATGATTTTGCACTAGAAGTTTCCTCTTCAGGGGCAACCACTCCACTATCACACCCACGACAATTTCAAAAACATATTGGCAGAACATTGGAAGTTAAGACTGTAGAAAATCAAAAAATTGAAGCCGTGTTAACCACGGCCAACAAAGAAGATATCGTACTTGAATGGAAAGCAAGAGAGCCAAAACCTATCGGAAAAGGAAAGGTCACAGTTCAAAAAAAAGCAACCCTACTGTACTCAGATATAAGTGAAGCAAAAGTGAAAATATTATTTTAATACAAGACTAAAATTATGGAAAATTTAGCATTAATTGATTCGTTTTCAGAGTTTAAAGACGAAAAGCTAATCGATAGAGTTACCTTGATGTCAATCTTAGAAGATGTATTTAGAAATACATTGAAAAAGAAATTTGGGGATGATGACAATTTTGATATCATTATCAACCCAGACAAAGGCGATTTAGAAATATGGAGAAATAGAGTCGTAGTAGCGGATGGCGAGGTCGAAGAAGAAAATCAAGAAATCTCTTTGTCAGACGCTCGAAAAATTGAACCCGATTTTGAAGTTGGAGAAGATGTTTCGGAAGAAGTTAAGCTCATCGATTTAGGACGCCGTTCAATTTTAGCTTTGCGTCAGAATCTAATTTCTAAAATTCATGAGCACGATAACACAAATATCTACAAACACTTTAAAGACTTAGTAGGCGAAATATACACTGCAGAAGTGCATCACATTCGTCACCGTGCCGTCATTTTATTAGATGATGAAGGGAATGAATTAATTCTTCCAAAAGACAAGCAAATCCCTTCTGACTTTTTCAGAAAAGGAGAAAATGTTCGAGGCATTATTGAAAGTGTAGATTTAAAAGGAAACAAACCCTCTATTGTACTTTCAAGAACCGCCCCTATTTTTCTTGAAAAACTATTTGAACAAGAAATACCTGAAGTATTTGACGGACTTATTACTGTTAAAAATGTTGTTCGAATTCCAGGAGAAAAAGCCAAAGTAGCAGTAGATTCTTATGACGATCGAATTGATCCTGTAGGTGCTTGTGTTGGAATGAAAGGGTCTAGAATTCACGGAATTGTACGAGAACTCGGAAATGAAAATATCGATGTCATCAATTATACAACCAACTTACAACTCTATATCACAAGAGCATTGAGTCCAGCCAGAGTCACATCGATCAAAATTAATGAAGAAACGAAACGCGCTGAAGTATTTTTAAAACCCGAAGAAGTGAGTAAAGCAATTGGTAGAGGGGGTCACAACATTCGTTTAGCGGGTCGTTTGACGGGCTATGAAATTGATGTATTCAGAGAAGGAGTAGAAGAAGATGTTGAGCTTTCTGAATTCTCTGATGAAATCGAAGCATGGATTATTTCAGAATTTGCAAAAGCAGGCTTAGATACTGCCAAAAGCATTCTCGAACAAGAGATTGAAGACCTTGTTAAGCGGACAGATTTAGAGTTAGAAACCATTGAAGATGTGGTTCGTATTCTGAAAGAAGAATTTGAAGAGTAAAATTTTAATTATATTGGTGCCCTGTAAGACCGGTTTACCACAAGAGTACGCGTTAGAAATACTGTTAAAAAACATCAAAGGCAATTTATGGCTGAAATTATTAGATTAAATAAAGTGTTAAGGGAATTGAATATCTCTCTCGATCGAGCGGTCGATTTTTTGGAAACAAAAAATGTAGAAATAGAAAAACGTCCTACAACCAAAATCACTTCGGAAGTGTACGATCTTCTTGCAGGAGAGTTTCAAACAGATGCAAGCAAAAAAGTCGCCTCTAAAGAAGTGGGTGAAGCTAAGCTGAAAGAAAAAGAAGCCTTACGTCTTCAACGCGAAAAGGAAATTGAGTTAAAACTCAAAAAATCCGAAGCCGCTAAATCAGTCATAATAACCAAACCAGTAATTCAAGGACCAAAAAAAGTTGGTAAAATCGATTTAGAGGGTTCTAAAAAATCAACTAAACAACCGCCTAAGGATATAAAACCTGCGGAGACTCCAAAAGTCCCTGCTCCAAAAGCAAAGCCAGCACCAAAAGTAGCTCCCGCTCCTTTACCAACGCCTGAAACAAAAGCGAAACCCGTTTCAAAATCAGAAACTCCTCCACCAACACCAGCTGTGCCAACTGAACCGGTTGCTGCCAATTCGGAAGCGGTTGATTCAGTAGACAATAAAGTTGAAACTACAAATTATCAAAAACTGTCTGGACCAAAATCTACAGGTCAAAAAATAGATTTAGCCCAGTTTAATAAACCCAAAAAAGACAAACCCGCAACGCCAGCTGCTGGAGCTAATTCTGCAGATGCTCGTAAAAAACGTCGTAGAATTAGTAAAGTAGGAAGCAATCCTTCGCAACCTAGAGGAAACTTTAGAAACCGACCGCCACAAGCAAGAACCCAAGCTCCAAAAGTAGAGCCAACTGCAGAAGAAGTCCAAAAACAAGTAAGAGAAACCCTTGAAAAATTACAAGGAAAATCGAACAAAGGTAAAAAGGGTGCGAAATACAGAAAAGACAAAAGAGATCAGCACCGTCAACAAACTGAAAAAGATCAAGAACAACAAGAACTAGAAAACAAGGTAGTTAAAGTTACTGAATTTGTAACTGCTAGTGAAGTTGCGACTATGATGGATGTTTCGGTAACTCAAATTATTTCTGCTTGTATGTCTCTTGGAATGATGGTAACGATGAATCAGCGTTTAGATGCTGAAACCTTAACCATTGTTGCTGAAGAATTTGGATTTACGGTTGAATTTGTAACCGCAGATATTGACGAAGCAATTGAAGTCGTAGAAGATACTGCCGATGATTTAGAAACCAGAGCTCCGATCGTAACGGTTATGGGACATGTCGATCACGGAAAAACCTCGTTATTAGATTATATACGAAAAGAAAATGTAATTGCAGGAGAGTCAGGAGGCATCACCCAACACATTGGAGCCTACGGCGTGACACTCGAAACAGGACAAAAAATCGCTTTTTTAGATACGCCTGGTCACGAAGCCTTTACGGCAATGCGTGCCCGTGGTGCGCAAGTAACCGATATTGCCATCATCGTCATTGCGGCAGATGATGATATCATGCCGCAAACAAAAGAAGCCATTGCGCATGCACAAGCAGCCGGAGTTCCAATTGTTTTTGCAATCAACAAAATAGACAGACCCACTGCAAATCCTGATAAAATTAAAGAAGCCCTGGCTAATATGAATTTATTAGTTGAAGACTGGGGTGGGAAAATTCAATCCCATGATGTCTCCGCATTAAAAGGAGATGGTGTTAAAGAATTATTAGAAAAAGTATTGCTAGAAGCTGAACTGCTAGAACTTCAAGCAAATCCAAATAAACCCGCTTTAGGAACAGTTGTCGAAGCCTTTTTAGATAAAGGACGTGGTTATGTCTCTACCATATTAGTTCAGGCAGGAACCCTGAAAATTGGCGATTATGTCTTAGCAGGAAAAAACAGTGGAAAAGTAAGAGCCATGCACGATGAGCGTGGAAATGACGTCCTCGAAGCAGGGCCTTCAACTCCTATTTCTATTTTAGGATTGGACGGCGCACCGCAAGCAGGCGATAAGTTTTCAGTGTTTAAAGATGAACGTGAAGCAAAACAAATTGCTGTAAAACGAACCCAACTACAACGCGAACAATCCGTAAGAACACAACGTCATATTACGCTTGACGAAATTGGAAGACGAATTGCTCTAGGGGACTTTAAAGAACTAAACATCATTCTTAAAGGAGATGTTGATGGATCTGTAGAAGCACTTACAGACTCTTTCCAGAAATTATCAACCGAAGAAATTCAGGTGAATATCATTCATAAAGGTGTTGGTGCCATTACAGAAAGCGATGTATTGCTTGCAACTGCATCGGATGCGATCATCATCGGATTTAATGTACGACCCATGGGCAATGCCCGACAAATTGCGGACAAGGAAGAAATTGACATCCGAATGTACTCCATTATCTACGATGCAATTAACGACCTCAAGGACGCCATGGAAGGCATGTTGTCTCCAGAGTTTAAAGAAGAAATAACGGGAACTGCAGAAATTAGAGAAACCTTTAAAATCTCCAAAATTGGAACCATTGCAGGCTGTATGGTTACAAACGGAAAAATTTACAGAAACGCTGGCGTTCGATTAATCCGAGAAGGTGTGGTCATATTTACGGGTGAACTAAGCTCTTTAAAACGTTTCAAAGATGATGTGAAAGAAGTAGCCAAAGGATACGACTGTGGTATGCAAGTGAAAAACTACAACGATATCCGCGAAGGAGATGTCCTTGAAGCCTTCCGTGAAGTAGAAGTTAAGAAAATACTTAAATAGAACACTCCTTTGTCATTCCGGCCTGTCCCGCCATAGGCGGTGGCCTGCGGCCCACCTTCGGCGGTCACGCCCTCCATAGGCAGGCACGCGGGCAGACTGAACCCACTCTTCATTGTCATTCCGAACCCCTTTTTCATTGTCATGCTGAACTTGTTTCAGCATCTCATAATCAAGCAGCAGACCCTTACCTTGTCATTCCGAACTTGTTTCGGAATCAGGGTGACAGCATCGACTGTTTTGGTATTGCGACCCCTGAAACCTCACCCTTTATCATTCCGAACCCCTTTTTCATTGTCATGCTGAACTTGTTTCAGCATCTCACAATCAAGCAGCAGACCCTGAAACGAGTTCAGGGTGACAGCATCGACTGTTTTGGTATTGCGACCCCTGAAACCTCACCCTTTGTCATTCCGAACTTGTTTCGGAATCAGGGTGACAGTTCGTTAGGGTTCAGGGGTGACAGTTCGTTTGGGTTTA
>Ga0209654_1000783_pt1 | contig 28916 bp, 28 predicted proteins | sample SaaInl1SG_22_DNA_FD_184646 | JGI IMG/M metagenome (GOLD analysis project Ga0209654, IMG submission 184646) | Marine microbial communities from expanding oxygen minimum zones in the Saanich Inlet - ESP_161SG_22_DNA (SPAdes) (version 2) | ecosystem: Environmental > Aquatic > Marine > Intertidal... | reverse complement strand
TGGAAAGAACGAGCTACTGACGTTTCAACAACTTGAAATCGAGTTTTTATACTCAAAGAACTGAACGAAATCTTAGTAGTAAAAGAGAGAGGGTTACCAATGTTGTCGAAGTCCAAAGCTTCACCGTATATACTAACCTTATTTCTCTCTTTTGTTCTTTCTGATTAATAGTCTAATTTATTGAATTGTAAACTTAAGACGTGTATAATTAATGGCTGGTTTTAGCCTACTTACGAAAATCCTCGCGGATTTTCTATCTGGTGTTTATTTGCTAAATTAAGTGCTTAAACACGCAACGAAATCATACACAATCACGTTGGCATTAATACGGAACGAATTTTGATATTTCAATAAAATGTATTTACTTTGTAATAACATTTAAGAAATTATGGAAACATCAATAATCAAAATCGGAAATTCAAAAGGGCTTCGATTAAGCAAGACCATTTTGGAAAAATATAATATTAAGGACAAGGTTGAGCTTATCCTTGAAAAAGGACAGATAATTCTAAAACCAGTTGCTTCACCGAGAAAAAATTGGGAAAAAGAATTTATAAAAATGAGTGAAAACGGAGACGACAAGTTACTTATGAACGACGTGTTCGATGATGAAAATCTTGAAGAATGGATTTAAAACAATATTCAATCGTTCTTGTAAATCTTGACCCAACAATCGGTAGTGAAATAAAAGAGACAAGACCTTGTGTTATCGTTTCACCAAATGAAATGAATAAATATTTAAACACAATCGTACTTGCACCAATGACAACGAACCTGAAAAAATATCCGACAAGGGTTTCAGTAAAACACAACGGAAAAAAGGGAATGATTGCAATCGACCAAATTCGGACAGTTGACAAAATAAGAATTATCAGAGTTTTTCAGAGTTTGACAAAATCAGAAATTGAAAAATGCAAAGAAGTAATAAAAGAAACCTTTGTAGACTAAAAAAAGTACTAATGCCAACAATGGTAATCGTTGCACAAGGCTCTAAAAAACATAAAATTTAACTCACAAGCTCCTTTTTAAGGAGCTTTTGTTTTTAAAACAGGTATTGCTTTTATAAAATTTGAAGTGTTCTGATAGCTTTATTTCAGGTCTAAACAAACGTTTTAGAAGCGACAACAGATGATGCCACTTTGGCATCACTTTTTACAATTTTTGTGATGAATTTCAAGTACTTTTTAAGGTTATAAGCCATAGCAGATAGATGCATGACCTTGTTGGCTTGTTGTATCCCAATAGTGTTTATTTTCCTAAGTCCCATAAACTGGGTCAAGGTGCCAAATACAGGCTCTACTGTACTTTGCCGTTTGGCTTTCATATACCTGCCTCGTTTGCTGTTTACTCGTTTATTGTTATGCTGATATTCCTTGTTGTAAAAAGTGATGGTGATGCGTTTCTCCTGACTCTTCTTTAAACACGATGTGCGGATTGGGCAATCGATACATACATATTTAGATGCTCTGTATTCTCTCTTCTTATTCTTGTTGGACCCTTCATAAAAAACCTTTGTAAAGGGGATTATTTTCCCTTGTGGACAAACATAATGGTCTTTCTCTTGATTATAGTTAAATCCCTCTGGCCCGCCTTTATATGTACCATGGGGCGGTATAAAACTCTCTAAGCCCACTGCTTCCAAAAACGCATAATTCTCGCCACTACTATAACCCGTATCAGCTACACAGTTTCGCCATATTAAACCTTGCTTATGTAATCTGCTTATTAAGCGTTTAGTGATATCTTGTAAGTACTGATTGTCTTTCTTGTCTGCATGGTAAGCCTTAATGTCTGTAATTACATGATGTGCTATATCTACACTGAGCTGACCCATATAATTTAGCTTTCTTGCCTTGCCTGGTTTTACACTTATTCTCGCATCGGGGTCGGTGAGACTATAGTGCGTTTTGTTTGAGGTGTATTTGCTGCCTTTGTTACCAGCTTCTGGTCGCTGGTCTTGGTCTATTTTCCACCTTTTGTTTCTACTTCTTATTTCTTGTAACACGCTTGGACTCGCTGTAATCTCCTGCCCCGACTTTGAGGCTTTGTTTAACTTCGATTTTCGGATGGGAGTTTTTTTTATCCATCTCACTAATGTGACGGATTTGGTGTAAATGGGTTTCTAAATCTTCCTTGGGCACTTTAAGCTCTAGACTGTCCATCGAGGCGTTAGCCTTAACAGGAGCGGAATCTATGGCTTGGGTATGACCGCTTACCATGCCTTTGTCTACACACATACTTAGAACTTTGATGAAAACTTCTTCAAACACAAACTCTGGATACAACCCTCGCGTACGACTAATGGTTGAATGCCATGGTAATTCCTCATCAATATCATATCCAAAAAAATATAGAATATCCAAACGCATACTGCTATGTTGTATTAACTGCCTATCGCTAATGATATTTTCTAAATAACCTACCAAACACAGTTTAAAGAACACAACGGGGTCGATGCTCCTTTGACCACTACTTCCATAATAAGATTTCGTTAATGGATACAAAAATTCTAAATCCAAAACTTCCTTTAATCTACGGTAAAAATTTTCCTTGGTATGCGCTCACTTAACTGAAATTGAGCAAATAACTTTTCTTGGTATTCTTTCTTGCCTTGCATACATCAAGATAAGAAATTTCTGTATGTTTAACAAGCAACTGTGCAACAGGCACAATGGCTATAAGTAATTGCTGGCTTCTTGCCTACTTATTAAAATTCCCCTCAAATTTAGTTAGAATTTAATTTATGTCCTCTACGTAATTATGTTGTCTTTAATCCATTTTGTAATGTTTATGAACAATTTGTTGTTTCACTAAAAAATGAAACCAACCTTATTATTGGCCTATATATTTTTTAAATACTATTTTAAACTAGAAAATAAAGGATGTATTTGTTACCTATTCTAATAAAATGATTTGTGTAATTAAATATTAATCGTAATATTGCAATAAATAAATAAATAAATAGAGTAATAATGGGATTAACAAAAACCGAAATCTTTACCGAGCAACAAAACAATATTTCTCTTTTTGCAAAAGTATTAGGACATCCTGCAAGGGTGGCAATCCTACAGCATTTATTTAAAATTGACACTTGTGTTTGTGGTGACCTGGTTAACGAAATTGGGCTGGCTCAACCAACAATATCGCAACACTTAAAAGAACTGAAACATTTGGGCTTAATTAAAGGAAATGTTGAAGGAACGAGCGTTTGCTACTGCATACATAAAGAAAATTGGACTGCAATGAAAGCTGTAATAACCGAATTTCTAGACCAAGACGTAACACAAAAAAACGATTGTTGTTAAAAAAATTTGAATCAGTTAATCGCAATATCGCAATAAACAAATAGAGTTATGAAATTATCACAAGTAAAATCAGTCTTAAAAGAATTGGAAACTATTGCTTTTCAATTAGCGAATGGAGAATTAGTACCAAACCACTTTCACGTTACAGAAGTTGGTAAAATCACAAAACATTTTATCGATTGTGGTGGAACCATAAGAAACGAAGAAATTGTAAACTTTCAGCTTTGGAATGCAAACGACTACGATCATAGATTGCATCCTGAAAAGCTCCTTAATATTATTGAACTTTCAGAAAAGGTTTTGAATATAGATGATTTAGAAATTGAAGTAGAATATCAAGCAGATACCATTGGAAAATTCGGACTTGAATTTGACGGACAACATTTCTTGCTAACCAATAAACAAACCGACTGTTTAGCAAAAGACAAATGTGGTATTCCAGTAAAGAAAACTAAAGTAGAATTATCAACACTAAATGATGAACCTTGTTGTTCACCAGATGGCAACTGTTGCTAAATAACAATCCAAATTTTAAAATAAAATGACCACGACAAAACCAACCCTATATCCAGATATAGAAAATTTAATAAAAGAATTAAAGCCTGAAACTATCATAAGCGAACGTAAAGCAGTCTTACAACCGCTAACTGATTTTATGCAATCAAAAGTTTCAGAAAACGAGGACATTAGAATTAACTTTATATGTACTCACAATTCACGAAGAAGTCATTTATCACAAGTTTGGGCTCAAACAATGGCACATTACTTTAATATTAAAAACGTATTCTGTTATTCAGGAGGAACAGAGGCAACAGCACTTTTCCCAATGGTTGCAAAAACTTTGCAAAATTCAGGGTTTCAAATAAACAGCATTTCAAAAAATGAGAATCCTATTTATAGCATTAAATATGCAGATAATGAACATCCTATCATCGGATTTTCAAAAAAGTTAGATGACGATTTTAATCCCAAGTCAAATTTTGCAGCAATTATGACTTGCAACTCAGCAAATGAAGCATGTCCATTTGTTGCAGGAGCAGAAAAGCGTATTCCAATTACTTTTGACGATCCGAAGGCATTTGATCATACACCGCAACAAGCTGAAAAGTACAACGAACGAAGTCTGCAAATAGCAACGGAGCTATTTTACGTTTTTTCCCAAATAAACCCATAAAAAAATGGCTTTAAAAAAATTAAGTTTTCTTGATAGAAATTTAACACTTTGGATATTTGTTGCAATGGCTTTTGGGGTTGGTCTTGGTTATTTTATTCCATCATTCCCAAATATTATAAACTCATTTAGTCGTGGCACGACTAATATTCCCATAGCCATCGGGTTGATTTTAATGATGTACCCGCCATTGGCAAAAGTTAATTATGCTTTGTTGCCAAAGGTTTTTAAAAACACCAAAATACTATCTATTTCACTTATCCTTAATTGGATTATTGGTCCTGTTTTAATGTTTGTTTTAGCACTAATATTTCTACAAGATTACCCAGAATATATGGTCGGGCTCATTTTAATTGGTTTGGCTCGTTGTATTGCTATGGTTTTGGTATGGAACGATCTAGCAGAAGGCAGTAGCGAATATGGCGCTGGGTTGGTAGCCTTAAACAGTATTTTTCAAGTGTTTGCTTATAGTTTTTATGCTTGGATTTTTATAACCGTACTTCCACCCTACTTTGGGTTTGAAGGAGCAATTGTAGACATCTCAATTGGCACAATTGCTGAAAGTGTTGCGATTTATTTAGGTATCCCATTTGTAATGGGAATTTTAAGCAGACTTATTTTGGTAAAACTAAAAGGTGAACATTGGTACACCACTACATTTATTCCTGCCATTTCGCCAATGACCTTAATTGCACTTTTATTTACAATTGTGGTGATGTTTTCCTTAAAAGGTGAATTGATTGTAGAAATCCCAATGGACGTTGTGACTATTGCAGTTCCTTTACTTATCTATTTTACGCTCATGTTTATCATTGGATTTTTCTTTACAAAAGCAACAGGAGCTGAATATGACAAAACAGCTTCGGTAGCTTTTACCGCAGCAGGAAACAATTTTGAGTTAGCCATTGCAGTTGCCATTGCAGTTTTCGGTTTAAATTCAGGACAAGCCTTTGCAGGGGTTATTGGCCCATTAGTTGAAGTTCCTGCTTTAATTTTATTGGTGCGTGTTTCCTTTTGGTTAAAGCGTAAATATTATGAAAAATCAAAGGCTTAAAGTTGTTTATTTCACCTCATGGTAATGGTCGTCCCATTCTTTAGGGTGCGGATCGTGCAATTTATCTAAAGACTTTGCTACTAACATAGATACTGTGGCATCTCCAGTAACATTTACAACGGTTCTGCACATATCTAACGGTCTGTCTACTGCAAAAATTAAGGCGAGTCCTATAGGTAACAATTCAGCAGGAAACCCGATAGATTCTAAAACAATAACTAGCATTACCATGCCCGCACTTGGCACTGCTGCACTACCAATTGATGCCAATAGGGCTGTTAAAACAATTACAAGTTGGTTGGTAAATGTTAAACCTTCTGGCCAAATTACCTGCATAATAAATACAGCAGCAATACCTTGGTATAAACTTGTGCCGTCCATATTTACAGTAGCGCCAACAGGCAACACGAATCCAGATACTTCCTTATCTACCCCTAAATGTTCTTCTACACGCTCCATGGTTACTGGCAACGTCGCAGCACTACTACTTGTAGAAAATGCCAAAAGTTGCGCGGGACTTATTTCTCTTAAAAACCACATTGGTGATTTTTTTGCATAAACACGCACTAGCAACAAATAGAAACCAATCATGAGTATTAGTCCTCCAACTACGCAGAAGGCGTAAAACAATAGCTTAATAAGTATTTCGGTATCATCAAAAGCAATAATTACATTAGCTAATAAAGCGAAAACCGCATAAGGTGCAAATAGCATTATTAAATCTACCATTTTCATGACAACCTCGTTTAGTGAATCAAAAAACTTCACTAAGGGTTCCGCTTGTTTTTCACCAATTAACAGCAAACAAATACCAACGAACAACGCGAAGAAAATTACTTGTAACATTGATGCTTCAGAAAAGGACTTAAAAATATTACTTGGAAAAATATCTACTAAAGCCTGCAGCGGACCTGCATCTTTTTGAGCCGCTGCCTTGGCAAGTTTATCTGTAACACCAGCATCATTTTCGTACTTCATCTTTATTTTTTCAATAGTATCCTGAGGCATACCTTCTCCCGGTTTAATAATATTTACGATACTTAAACCAATTACTATAGCCACTAAGGTGGTAAAAATGTAAATACCGATAGTGCGCAACCCCATCGATTTTATTTTTGATATGTCTTTTAAATCTGAAATACCTTTTATAAGTGAAGCCAAAATTAAAGGAACGGCAATAAGTTTTAAAAGATTAATAAATATGGTTCCAAAAGGAGAAATCCAATCGCTTACAAAACCTTTCCCGCCTTCAATACCATTCATAATAAAACCAAAAATGATTCCGAGAACCATGCCTATTATAATCTTCCAATGTAATGCTAGTTTTTTCATAGGTTTTATTATGCCTCTCTAGAGAGAGGATTATTTATTAAAAAAATTGAGGTGACAAGATACGTATTTTGAGTATTTACTGAAAACCTTATTAGATGGCGTTTGGCGTTTCTGGATCTCTTCTAAAAACTTCGATAAGATTAAATAGCATAATACAAAAAATTACCCATATGGCGCCGGCTATAAAACCTCCCGCTATATCGGATGGGAAATGCACTCCTAAATAAATTCTACTAATGCCTATGCTTATTATAAGTAACGTAAACAACACCATAGCTGTTATTTTAATAAGCAAATGCATATTGAATTTATAAAATAAGTATATTAAAAAACCATAGAAAGCCATTGCAGCCATAGCGTGTCCACTAGGATAACTTAAGGTTTCTACAGTTACTAAGTGCTCAATTTCTGGTCTTGCCCTATTAATTGCCCGCTTTAAAATAACATTTGAAAGTGCTGATAAAAATAACACTACTGTGATTTGAATTACATATTTTCTTCGTTTAAACACCATAAGAGAAACTATTGTGGCCAGAATAAGAACAACAAGATAACCATATGCATCTCCAATATGTGTAACAGCAACAAAATAATTAGTTAGGGTCGGCGACCGATATGAAAGCACTTTATCGGTAATTGTCTTATCATAAGCAGCAAGTGTTTCCGTAGAAAGTGTATCGGTAAGTTCAATAAAAACATTTATACCTAATACAACAAGTAGTAATGTAAAAAAAAGAACTATTACATAAGGTAATGTTACATCATAACGATGGAGCTTATTTCTTAAAAAAACTCTTAATCTTCGAATGAATATCAAAAGAATCTTAATCATAGATAGCGCTATTTAATGTTTGTAATTCTAAAATTAGCATCATTTTATGGAAAGACCGTGCGGAAACGCCATCAATTTTAATCTGTTTTAAAAATTTGAATATCTGTAAACAAAGTTATTGCTATGCAAAAAAATGAATTTTACAAATATTTTAGCCCCGATTGAAGCGGCATCCTTTTTTATACTACCAAAATAGACTAATAGTTTAAATTTTTAAACAACCATTATAAAACAGCAAGAACGCTAGTTATTATAATGAATAAAAAAGATATAGCCGAAAGCGGGAAATAGCTCCTGAAAACACTATGAATATATTTTATTGATTAAATAAAAATCGGCTAAGACTAATGCTGCCATAGCCTCCACAATTGGAACAGCTCTAGGCACCACACAAGGGTCGTGACGTCCCTTACCTTGCATTTCTACAATGTCACCTTTTTTATCGATAGTTTCGTATTTCTGAATTAAGGTTGCTACCGGTTTGAAAGCTACATTAAAGTATATATCCATACCATTACTAATTCCGCCTTGAACTCCACCAGAATAATTGGTTTTTGTACTACCATCTGTATTAAAAGAATCGTTGTGTTCGCTTCCATACATGGTGCTACCGTGAAAACCACTACCATATTCAAAACCTTTTACGGCATTTATAGAGAGCATGGCCTTACCTAATTCGGCATGTAATTTATCAAAAACTGGCTCGCCGAGACCAACGGGTACATTTTTAATTACACAACTAATAATACCGCCAACGGTATCTCCTTTACTACGCACTTCCTTAATATATTGCTCCATTTTGGCAGCCATATGTTGGTCTGGGCAGCGTACTATGTTCGATTCAATTTGCGATAAATCAATAGCGGTATAAGGCTTATCAAGTTTAATAGTGCCCACGCTAGAAACATACGCATAAATCTCTACGTCTTTAAGTACTTGTTTTGCTATGGCCCCTGCTACAACACGACAAGCGGTTTCTCTTGCTGAACTGCGGCCGCCTCCTCTGTAATCGCGAATACCATACTTTTTATCGTAGGTATAATCTGCATGACTTGGACGGTAACTATCTTTTATATGAGAATAATCATGAGATTTTTGATTGGTATTTTCAATAACAAAACCTATAGGTGTTCCAGTAGTCTTTCCTTCAAAAATACCAGAATAAAACTTTACACCATCTGGCTCTTTGCGTTGGGTTACAATAGCAGATTGTCCTGGTTTTCTCCGGTTTAATTCGTTTTGAATGGCCTCCACATCCAATTCAATTCCTGGAGGGCAACCATCAATTACGCCACCTAATGCAGGCCCGTGAGATTCACCATATGTTGTAATATTAAAAAGTTTTCCAAAGGAATTTCCTGCCATGTCTAAAATTTTTCGCTAAAATAAACTATAGCCTTCAATTACACTAATTTTTCAATACAATCAAAAATAACTATTTGATAACATTTATATAACGATATCCTGATAATTAGTTAATTAATTAATAATCTTCACGTAATACTAAAAGATGTTATTTGCATGGAACTAATACAACATTATTATAACCTGTAATTCCATTGAAAACCAAGCGTAAAGTAGAAATAGCCGTAATTTCAGATGTGCATTTAGGCACATACGGCTGTCATGCTAAAGCATTACTAACCTATTTAAATAGTATCAACCCTAAGAAATTGATATTAAATGGGGATATTATAGATATTTGGCAATTTAACAAGCGTTATTTCCCAAAATCACATTTAAAAGTAATTAAAAAAATAATGGATTTTGCTGCGGATGGCGTTGAAGTATTTTACATTACAGGAAACCATGACGAAATGTTACGAAAGTTTAGCGACACTAGCATTGGAAATATTTCAATTGTTGATAAACTTGTTTTGGATTTAGATGGTAAAAAAGGATGGTTTTTTCATGGTGATGTGTTTGATATTTCTATTCAAAATGCAAAATGGCTAGCTAAATTGGGCGGCTATGGTTATGATGTGCTTATTCTCCTAAACAGATTTACAAACTGGATCTTAGCCAAACTAGGAAAAGAGCGGTACTCGCTTTCAAAAAAGATTAAAAATAGTGTTAAAGGCGCCGTGAAATTTATTGCTGACTATGAAAACGTAATTACCGATTTAGCTATTGATAACGGCTATGATTATGTGGTTTGCGGACATATACATCAACCTAAAATGGAAATAAGAGAAAACAAATATGGAAAAACCATGTATTTAAATTCAGGAGATTGGGTGGAAAACTTTACGGCTCTAGAGTACCAATTTAAACGTTGGAAAATTTATGCCTATAACCATGATAAGTTATCTTCTTTCTTTGCCGATGAAGATATTAAAGAAATGGAAATCAAGGATTTGATTGCCGCTATTACTATAGTTGATAAAAATGCAAAGGCTAAATAAGCGCTTCTTTTAAAATAGTTATCGGATGTTTTGCAGCGCTACCTGTACCATCCTTAATTTGATGCCTGCAGCTGGTGCCATTTGCTGCAATAATTACATTCTCAGAAGCTCTTCTAACTGCAGGAAACAAAGTTTGCTCACCAATTTGCATGCTCACCTCATAATGATCCTTTTCATAACCAAAACTACCTGCCATACCGCAGCAACCACTTGGTATAATTGTAACTTTATAATGCTCTGGAAGATTTAATATAGAAAAACTTGATAATTGGTTACCCATTGCTTTTTGATGACAATGTCCGTGGAATTTTACGTGTTTTTCTTCTGAGGTGAATTGTTTGGGTGTAATATGCCCTAATTCTATTTCTTTATGCAAAAACTCTTCAATCAAAAATGCATGTTTTGCAACGGCTTCTGCGGAAGTTTTGTCATCTGCCAATTTTAAGTATTCGTCTTTAAAGCTTAGAATTGCTGAGGGCTCAATACCGATAAGTGGGGTTCCTTCTGAAATTAAATCTTTACAATATGATATGTTTTTATTTGCAATGGCTTTGGCGTGGTCTAAAAAACCTTTTGACAGAAATGAACGTGCAGATTCCAAATGGTATATTGGGATTACTTTATATCCTAGTGTTTGGAGTAAAACAATACAATCTACAGCAATATTAGATTCTAAGTAATTGATAAACTCATCCACATACAGATATACGGTTTTTATTGGCTTAAAGTGATGGTGATCGCTTTCCTTAATCCAATTAGAAGTATTGTTTAGAGACGAAAAAGGCTTAGTTACTCGCGGTAAACTTCTATTTAAATGTATTCCTAAAGCATTTTTAATTATCGATGACGTAAACTTATTTTGAAAAAGTTTGTTGAATAATTTTGGTGCCCTAGAAGCTATTTTATTGTATTTGGTTGACTTCGCAAAGAATTTGTCCTTGAAATTAAAACCATTTGCTTTTTGATATTGATACTGAAATTCAGCCTTTAAACTTGCAACGTCCACGCTGCTTGGGCATTCACTGGCGCAAGCTTTACAGCTTAAACATAAAGCGAACACTTCTTTTAATTCCTCGTGGTTGAATTTATTAGACTTGTTGGAATGGGTTAGAAATTCGCGCAAGGCGTTGGCTCTTGCCCTTGTGGTATCTTTTTCATTTCTAGTGGCTCTGTAACTAGGGCACATGGTACCGCCAAATTCTGGAAGTTTTCTACAATCTCCTGAACCATTGCACTTTTCGGCTTCTCTTAGAATACCTTCAGATTTAGAAAAATCTAAAAATGTTTCTATTTCTGGTTCTTCCCTATCAGCTTCATATCTTAACGATATATCCATAGGAAACGCATCTACAATTTTACCGGGATTGAAAATATTATCAGGGTCAAAAGTAGACTTTATGCGTTTTAAAATTTGATAATTATTATCACCAATCATCAAGGGAATAAACTCTGCACGTACAATACCGTCGCCATGTTCACCGCTAAAAGATCCTTGGTATTTTTTTACTAAATGTGCTACATCGGTAGTAATTTTTCTAAATAATGTTACACCTTCCTTTTGCTTTAAATTTAAAATTGGTCGCAAATGCAACTCCCCTGCTCCTGCATGTGCATAATAGATAGCCTTCTGATTGTAGGCCTTCATTAATAAGGTGAAATCTGAAATATAACTTGTTAAATCTGGAAGAGCCACTGCAGTGTCCTCAATACATGCTGCCGATTTTTCATCTCCAATAATATTTCCCAGTAAGCCTAAACCTGCGCTTCTTAAGTTATTGGCTTTATCAATAGCGTCGCCCTCTAAAATGGGATTAGCGTAACTTAAAGCACCTACTTCTAAGGTTTTAATCAATGCATTAGCCTTTATTCGAGCGTCCTTTAAAGTTGTTGATCTTACCTCGCACATTAATATTGCTTCAGGGTCTCCCACTAAAAACCGCCTGTTTGCTTGTTGCATTTTATTACGCTTAGTGCAATCTAAAATGGTTTTGTCCATCATTTCGCAAGTGAACAAATTGTGCTTCATAACTGGCACTACGGCATTCAAACATTTTTCAATAGAATCAAAATGTGCCGGCACCATAATTCTATATTCTGGAGGTAATTCGTCTAATTTCAATGTAATTTGTGTAGTAAATGCTAATGTGCCTTCACTTCCTGCAAGCAACTTACACATATTAAACTTCTCAGAACTATTAGAGAAGATTTCAGTTTTAATCAACTCATCAATAGCATAACCCGTATTTCTTCTGTGAATTTCGGGTTTTGGAAAATGTTCATTTATTTCGTTTTGAACCTTACTATCTTTAAGTTCATGATAAACTGTTCGATAGATCTGCCCTTCGAGCGAATTCAATTTGGTTTTTTGTATAAATTCTTCTGAGGATATTTCGCCAAAAGTGACTTTGCTTCCATCGCTCAAAATAGTTACAAGCTCTAAAACCTTATCGCGAGTAACACCATATTTTATAGAAGTTGTTCCAGACGAATTGTTGCCTACCATTCCTCCAATCATACATCGATTAGACGTGGAGGTATTTGGACCAAAAAAAAGGCCATGTAGTTTTAAAAAATTATTCAGTACATCCCTAACAACTCCTGGCTGCACCGTAACAGTTTTTGCGGTTTCGTTAAGACTTATAATTTTGGTAAAATATTTTGAAACATCTACCACAATACCCTTACCCACACATTGTCCTGCAAGAGATGTACCTGCGGTTCTTGGAATTAATGAGGTTTTATTTTCTTTTGCATACCTAATTAACTCCAGTATATCAGTGCTATTTTTTGGATAAGCCACGGCCAACGGCAACATTCTATAAACTGAAGCATCTGTGGCATACAAAGCTGTCATTAAACTATCGTAAAGTAGTTCTCCCGAAAGCTTTGATTTTAAGAGTTTTAACGCCATTGTGTTAATAAATCTTGCATATGCGTAAATATATATACAATTTTGGCGTTATTTTTGTAAAGTTATTCAGAATAATAAACATGATCTATTTTAGCATTTAGATCGTATATTCATTAATCAAATAAAAACTAAAAACTTATGAAAAAATTATTCGTATTAGCAATCGCAGTATTAGGATTTTCATTTACTTCAAATGCACAAGACATTGCAGACAACGCCATTGGACTTCGATTAGGAGATAGCGGTGGATTTGGAGCAGAGATTTCATATCAGCGTGCATTAGGAGAAAATAACAGGTTAGAATTAGACTTGGGTTTAAGATCTGGAAACAACTTCGATGGTTTTAAATTAGCTGGTTTATACCAATGGGTATGGTTACTTGATGGTGATTTTAACTGGTATGCTGGTGTTGGTGGTGGTATAGCTTCTTATAGTTTTGATAGAGTACCACAAGGTTTTGATGATAGTGAGACTTTTATTTTTGCTGCTGGGAATATTGGTATTGAATATAATTTTGATATTCCTCTACAACTCTCTTTAGATTTTAGACCAGAGATTGGTTTTGGAGATGAAGTAAATGATAATGACGATTTAGATTTTGATATCGCATTAGGTATTAGATATAGATTCTAATATTATGATAGAAACATATTCTAAAAAGCACCCTTCTTAGGGTGCTTTTTTATTATACAAATTACTACTAAGAAGGTTATATTTGAATTATATAAATTTTTAAAAATGAAAACCATAAAATGGGGATTTATAGGTTGTGGTAGTGTAACCGAAGTAAAAAGCGCACCTGCCTATCAGTTAACAGAAGGTTTTGAAGTTGTTGCTGTAATGCGAAGGGATATAGAAAAAGCTAAAGACTACGCAAAACGACATAATATCAATACATTTTATAATGATGTTGATGCGCTTATAAATGATGAAAATGTAGATGCTATATATATTGCAACACCGCCAGACAGTCATAAAACCTACGCCTTGAAAGTAGCTAAGGCAGGAAAACCTTGTTGTATTGAAAAACCAATAACCCCGAACTATCAAGACAGCTCAGCAATTCTAAATGCTTTTCAAAGTGCTAATATTCCACTTTTTGTAGCATATTACAGGCGTTCACTTCCAAGGTTTTTAAAAGTAAAGTATTGGTTAGATGACCATAAAATTGGAGAAATTCGTCATGTAAATTGGCTGTTCTGCAAACCCCCAAATAATTTAGATTTAAATAAAACCTACAACTGGCGCACCGATGCTAAAATTGCTCCAGGGGGGTATTTTGATGATTTGGCAAGCCACGGCTTGGATTTATTGGCATTTTATTTGGGAGAATTCAAAGATGCCAAAGGAATATGTGCAAACCAGCAGCACCTGTATGATGCCTATGATACTATATCTGCTACATGGATTCATGATAATGGCGTAACCGGAACAGGAAGTTGGAATTTTGGTAGCAACGAACGTATCGATAATGTTACTATAATTGGTAGTAAGGGTACAATTACGTTTTCAATTTTTCAAGATAACGCCATACAATTAAAAACGAAAGACTTTAAAGAATCCTTAGTGATTGATAATCCAAAACATATTCAACAATATCACGTTGAAGGTATGAGAGACGCACTAATAAACAATAATTTTAAACATCCGTCTACTGGTGCAACTGCAGTTCATACCAGTTGGGTTATGGATAAAATTCTGGGGCAACTGTGATAAATAATTCAGTGTTAAAGATATTTATGGTTTAAAATTTTACATAGAATTATTTATCTTAACACAAATATTATTTTTTAGCTAATCTTTATGAAATCAACACATTATATTATTTATTTACTCTGTGCTACACTCTTTATAGGTTGTATAAATAAAACAGCAAAACCTATCGAAAAGTCACCAAAACTTAAAGCCCTAATTATTGATGGGGAAAACAATCATGGTATTTGGCCCAAGAGTACATTTATGATGAAAAGTTTTCTTGAAGAAACTGGTTTGTTTGAAGTAGACATTGCTAGAAAAAAGTACAATTGGGTTGGGCCTCATCACAACGTAACAGATTTGGATAGTATCGAACAATTATTGGACCTTTATCCACTAGATGATGGTGTGAATAGAATTACCGTTGACTCCACAAAATTTGATTCTGATTTTAATCCTGATTTTAATAAATACGATGTGGTAATAAATAATTTAGGTTGGAAATCTTCTGAATGGCCAAAAACCACAAAAACAAACTTTATAAACTACATGAAAAATGGTGGAGGTCTTGTGGTAATTCACGCTGCAAATAATGCTTGGGGCAATTGGGATGCGTATAATAAAATGATTGGTTTAGGTGCTTGGGGAGATAGAAACGCTTCCACTGGTCCTTATATCTTTTACAATGATAATGGCAATGTAGAGAAATACTTTGGAGAAGGTATTTGTGCGTCTCATGGGAAGCAATACGAATACCAATTAACTACACGAGCTCCAGAACATCCAATTATGAAAGATTTACCAAAAGTTTGGTTGCATACCAAAGATGAACTTTACGATAGAATGAGAGGCCCTGGAGAAAACATGACCATTCTTGCTACGGCTTTTTCAGATGAGGAAGGTAACGCGCCACCCTGGAATAAAGATGTGAAAGGTACAAATAGGCACGAACCGCTATTAATTGCTGTAGAATATGGTAAAGGCCGGGTGTTTCATTCTGCGCTTGGGCATATGGACTATTCTATGGAATGTGTTGGCTTTATTACTACATTTCAAGGAGGTGCAGAATGGGTTGCAACAGGGAAGGTTACTCAAAAGATTCCCTCAGACTTTCCAAGCGCTGCAAGTACTAGCACTAGAAATTGGAACTTAGATTAATTCTTGTTTTCAACTATTGTATAGCAGTATTTTCAATATTTCATTATTTAATTGAAACACTATTTTTACCTTACACAAGGTAAGTATTTCATTCATCAGAGTTTGACTTTTTCATATTTAACTTCATTTAACATTTTGAACTGAAATTTAATTCATTATAATACTTAACTTTAGCGACGCTAATTTAAATATCGAAGAATCCATTAATTTCAAAACAATTTTATGAAGACAAATTCCGTTTGGCGTTTAAAAGCAGTTTCGGCGCTTTTAATTGCTTTTTTTGTAATGCCTTTAAATTTTGATGCGCAAAATAGAAGAAAGGATAAGAAAAAGAAAGACAAAACCGAAGCAGCAACAGCAGCAGTAAAAAAGGAAACCAAGAAAAAAACTATTGCTTCGTTGACAAAATCCAGTAAGAAAATGGATGGTCTGTTCACACTCTATCAAGATACCATCACTGGATCGTTGCAAATGCTTATTTCCGAAGATGATATAGATAAAGAGTTTATCCATTTTGCACAAGTTGCAGATGGTGTTATGGAAGCTGGTAAATTTAGAGGTTCCTACGGCCCTACTCAAGTGATTAAGATTACAAAACACTTCGACAAAATAGAATTTATAAAGCAAAACACATCATTTTATTTTGATCCAAATAATCCGCTTTCTAAAGCTAAGGATGCGAATATCTCAAGCGGTAATATAGCTAGTGTAAAAATTGAGGCGCATGATGATGAAAAAGGACTATACCTTATAAAAGCGGGTGATTTGTTTTTAAAAGAAACCTTCGGACAAGTAAAACGTCCTAGATTTCCGGGAAGCTCTCCAACCTCGTTCTCATTGGGTAATTTGGATAAGAATAAAACAAAAATAAATACTATTAAAAATTACCCTGATAATGTAAACATTACTGCAGAGTATGTATATTCTAACCCTTCTATACTAAATGGTGGTTCCAATGCCGTTACAGATGGACGAAATGTTAGTATAAAGATGAACCATAGCCTTATGGCGATGCCTGAAAATGACTATGAAGTGAGGTTTGATGACCCACGAGTTGGATATTTTACGCAACAGGTTGATGACCAAACAAGTACAAGTTCTACACCTTACAGAGATTTAATCCATAGATGGCATCTTAAGAAAAAAGACCCTAATGCTGCATTATCAGAACCTGTAACGCCCATAACATGGTGGATTGAAAACACCACTCCTGTAGAATGGAGAGAAACTATAAAAAATGCTGTTTTACAATGGAACAAAGCTTTTGAAAAAGCTGGATTTAAAAATGCTATGGTTGTTAAAGTACAACCTGATGATGCTGATTGGGACGCTGGAGATATTAGATATAATGTGTTGCGTTGGACGTCTTCTCCCCAACCTCCTTTTGGTGGCTATGGGCCTAGTTTTGTTAATCCCAGAACAGGGCAAATATTGGGCGCAGATATTATGCTGGAATATGTACACTTTACCAACAGAGTGCTTTACGATAAAATTTATAATAATGTAGGCAAGGATTTAGAAGAAGACTTCAAGTATTGTAGTCTTGGACATGAAATACACCAAGAACTTATGTTTGCTAATGCGGTGGTTTCGGCTACAGGCGCTTCAGATTTAGAAATGGAACGCATTAAAAAGGAGTCGATGACTGCCTTAATAATGCACGAAGTTGGACATACTTTAGGATTAAATCATAACATGAAGGCCAGCCAACTTTTCTCTAGAGAACAATTAAACGATGCTGATTTTATCGAAGGTAAATGTTTAACTGCGTCAGTTATGGATTATGCAGCTTTAAATGTTACAAAAGACAGAAGCAAACAAGGGCAATATGATGATGTTGCTGTTGGCCCTTATGATGTTTGGGCTATACGTCTAGGATATACACCTTTTAAATCTGAAAGTGAACGACAAGCGCTATTGAGCGAATCTACTAAGCCTGAACATATTTTTGGTAATGATGCTGATGATATGCGTAGCCCTGGAAAGGCTATTGACCCTAGAGTAAATGTGTCAGACCAATCAAATGAGCAAATAGACTGGTCTATCGATAGAATGCAATTGTCCGATCAGCTTTTAAAAGAAGTAAAAAATAATTTTAAAAAAGAAGGTGATTTTTATGAAGAATTAAAACGAGTATATAACGTGCTATCAGGACAAAAGGCAAGTGCTGCAAATACCATTTCGAGGTTTATTGGTGGTGTTTATGTTGAAAGAGCTGCAGCTGGACAAAATGGTGCTAAACAACCTTATACTCCAGTAAGTTTAGAAGATCAAAAAAAGGCAATGGATGCTTTGCGCCAATATGTTTTTGCGCCAAATGCATTTGATGCGCCAAACGATTTATATAACTATTTGGCAAGCCAGCGTAGAGGTTTCAATTTTAGAAGTTCAGAAGACCCAAAAATCCACAATCAAGTATTGGGGTATCAAAAACGAGTGTTAAGTCACCTATTGCATTATAACACATTACAAAGAATTACAGATTCTGAGTTATATGGGAATGACTACAACTTATCTACCATGATGACGGACTTGAACAATGCCATATTTAAAGCTGATATTTCTGGTAGTGTAAATTCATTTAGACAAAATTTACAATTAGAATATACTGAAATGTTGTTAGAGATGCTTACTGGCAAGACAAGTTCGAGATATACTCATAATGCAAAATCTATGGCCTTGTATAACCTAAAACGTATTAGAACAATGGCTGCTCCATCTGGCAATATAGCCTCTAGGGCACATAAAGAACATTTAAGAACTTTAATTGATAATGGATTAAAGGAATTGAAATAATAAACGTTTTCCTTAGAAACTAAAAAAGCTACTTCAAATGAAGTGGCTTTTTTATTATGTGGTTGATGTTTCTTTTTAGGGACAATGAATTGTTTACTTTATGTTTCATTAACCTACACTTATAAAAGAGCAAAACCTATGCCATTTTTTATAATCATTTAAGAATATTTAGGGATTTTACCCTTTACACCTTTATAAAATGATTTCAAATGTTTAAAATCAGCCTCAACATCATCAGTAGGATAAAAAGGTTTAGAAAATGTATTTCGTTTATTTTCAAAATCTAGTGTAAACATCACTATAGGAACTTTGGCTGCTTTGGCAATATAATAAAAGCCCGTACGCCACTGCTCTACTTTTTTTCTAGTGCCTTCAGGTGCTAACGCTATTCGGAACGTGTCATTCTCTGCGAATAACTTTGCGATAGCTTCTACTTTATTTTGGTTGTTTTGTCTATCTATTGCTCTACCTCCCAACGCTCTAAAGAAATATCCGAAGGGAAACACAAAAAGCTCCTTTTTTCCAATAAAATTAACCTTTACACCTAAAACTCCACGTACTAAAACACCAATATAGAAATCGTGCCAACTCGTATGAGGTGCAGCGATAATTACTGTTTTTTTAATGTCGGTTTGAAGCGTTTTGTAGTGACCATCAACCTGCCAACCCAATACTTTAAAATAAATGAATTTAGCAAGCCATTGTCTCATACTACATTTTTAAATAAAGTTCCTTAAGCTTTTTCGGAGTAATCCTTTTTTTCCAATTTTTCCCAATAGCATTTTCCCATAAAGGTTCTAAGCTTAACGCAATTGAAATCATAGTATCTAAATCCTTTTCACCTAAATCTGAACAAACGTTTGTAGGTAAAGTGATTTTATGTTTTGCTATCATATCCTTAAAAAGCTTTACGTCCTTAGGATAAAACTCTTCTAAATGATTAAAAACAATGCAATTACCTATACCATGCTTGGTACCCAATAAATAAGATAAACCATAGCTCATGGCGTGAGCAACCCCCACTTGGGAATAAGCAATACTCATACCCCCGTGCCATGACGCCATCATTAACTTATCTTGCGCATCCTTTTTCGATAGTTTTCCATCAAGATATATTTCTTTACAAATACTGTAAGCCATATCTCCATAGGTTTTACTGAATGCATTGAGATACGTGCCGTTTAATGATTCAACACTATGAATAAAACAATCCATACCCGTGTAAAACCACTGATCTTTTGGTACGCCATTGGTTAATTCGGGATCTAAAACTACTTGATCAAACGGTGTGTAATCTGAATTGATCCCTAATTTTTTAGTAGATCCAGTTAAAACGGTTGTTCTAGAAACCTCAGCGCCAGTTCCTGAAATAGTAGGAATACCAACATGGTAAAGCGCTTTGTTTTTTACTAAGTCCCAACCTTGATAATCTTCTGCACTCCCTTCATTGGTAAGCATTATAGCCACTGCTTTTGCTAGGTCTAACATTGAACCTCCACCAATTCCAATAATACCCGATGGACGTTCTTTTGATGTTAAAATAATGTTTTCAACCAATTCATCTACCTGTGAAGTTTTAGGCTCTTCCTCGGTAGAAACATACACAACTTTATCTTCATAAGAAATTGGTATTCTTGAAGTTACATCTATCTCGGTTTTAAATACATCATCTACCAAAAATATAAATGGCGCATTACGATTTAAGCGATTTGGGGATAACAATTCACCTAACTGATTGAAACTACCTCTGCCAAAAATTACTCTTGGCACCATTGGAAAGTTTTTATAACTCATGCAGTGTCTTTTCTTTTACAAAGTGTAAAAATAGTATTATTTTAATTTCTCTTATTTAATTATCTCGAAACTTTTAAAGGTAAACCATTGTTTGGTTAAGGTACTAGTTTTAAAAGTTCCCGTAATGATGGTATTGTTTTATATTCTTTTCCGTTGGTTTCTTTTTCCGTAACCATTTCGTGAGCCCATGTGGTATGAAATGGCACATGTATTGCCTTTGCTTTTATGTTAATTAATGGTAAAACATCCGATTTTAAAGAATTTCCTATCATTAGAAATTCTGACGGATTGATATCCAAATGATTTAAAAGTTTTGAATAATTGGCTTCTTTCTTGTCACTTAAAACTTCAATATGATGAAAATAAGAAGTAAGCCCAGATTTTTCCAATTTCCGCTCTTGGTCTAACAAGTCTCCTTTTGTTGCTAAAATAAGCCTATATTTTTTTGATAATTCCTCTAGAACTTCCTCAACCCCATCTAACAATTCTACAGGCTCATTCAACATATCCTTACCAATATTTAATATTTTTTGGATGGTTTTACTAGGTATGGTATAGTTCGAGAGTTCTAAAGCACTTTGCACCATAGAAAGCGTAAAAGCTTTTACGCCATAGCCATATAAAGGTAAATTGCCTATTTCTACCTTAAATAATTCCTGATCTATTTTGTTTGGGGTTTCAAACTCTGATAATAATTTGGCAAATTCTTCCTCTGCCTTCCTAAAATAGGTTTCGTTCACCCAAAGTGTATCATCGGCATCAAAACCAATTACTTTTATGCCACTGTAGTTTATTTCCATAATTGCTTAGCACGTTCTAAATCTTCCGGTGTATCAATTTCAACGCCTTCAACATTTGTTTCAACCATCTTAATTCGTCTTCCATATTCTAAATAACGTAACTGTTCTAATTTTTCAGAAGCTTCTAAAGTAAGCATTGGTAAACGATAAAAATCTAAAATAGCCTGTTTTCTAAAGGCATAAACGCCCTTGTGCTTGTAATACTTAACATTGACTGTTTTATCGCGATGGAACGGAATTGGACTGCGTGAAAAATATAGGGCAAAATTAGCGTTGTCTATAACTACCTTAACCGTATTAGGATTATTGATTTCGTCCTCATCAGTAATATGCACCATTAATGATGCCAAATCTACTTGCTTATTGGTGTCTTCTTTAAAAACGTCAATCAATTTCTTTAAGGATTCCGCATCAGTAAAGGGTTCATCGCCTTGTACATTAATTACCACATCTACATCCAAATGCGCTACTGCTTCGGCTATTCTATCACTACCACAGTCGTGCTCTTTTTTGCTCATCATTACCTTGCCCCCATTATTCACTATCTCTTTATAAATAATGTCGCTATCGGTTACTACCATAACATCATCAAATAGTTTAGTGGCTACAGTAGCTTCGTAAGTTCTTAGAATGACGGTTTTTCCGCCCAAATCTTGCATAAGCTTACCTGGAAATCGAGATGCGCCGTAGCGCGCGGGAATCATGGAAATAATTTTCATCTGTGCGTTCTAAATGATGACTGTCAAAAATACCAAATATTTATACAATGGTGTTCTTTTTCCTTTTGAAACGGGTATAAAGTTTAAAAATGATGATTAACATAATAACTACCAGAACTATGGCTGCAATAGGCACAAAAATTGAAAGTGCCGACATAACCACCGAAGTTCCTGTTTCTAAAGTTGATACTACAGGATTTGTAATACCCCCTGTTGTTGCTGTGGAAGCTAACCGCGTTGTACTAGATGTACCCGCAATGGCTGCTGCTGTTCCGCCACCTGCAATAATTGCCAGTGCCCAAGTGGTAACAGGGCTTAAATCGGCAACTGTAGAGAGCATTACCGCTGTTCCTGCCAATGCAGCCAACGGTACAGCAATAGTATCCAATAAATTATCTATATAAGGAATAAAATAGGCACAAATTTCTACCACAGTAGCTACACCTAATGTAATAAGTGCCGGCATACTACCCACCCACTGCCATGATTCATTAAGCTGCCAAACGTCGAAATGTGCAGCTAAACTCAATGCGAACAAGGGTAAAAAAACGCGAAATCCAACCGATGCGGATAAGCCTATGCCTAAGCAAATGCTAAGAATTGTTTCTGGTGTCATTTTAAAATATCGTTACGATTCAAAAAAATCATCTTTAAAACCAATAAGATACAATTTTTCTTTTGCTCTTGTTACAGCTGTGTATAACCATCTTAAATAATCAACATCTATACCATTTGGCAAATACGGTTGTTCTACAAAAACAGTGTGCCATTGGCCTCCTTGAGATTTATGGCAGGTTATGGCATAAGAAAACTTAACTTGTAAGGCGTTAAAATGTTTGTTATTCTTAACTTTTAAAAACTTTTTATAGTTACTGGTTTCGTTTTCAAAATCCTTCATCACCTCTTGGTATAATCTATTGGAATCATCATAAGATAATGATGGTGTTTCTGCATGAATAGTATCTAAAAGAAGTACGGTTTCAAAAGGCCGCATTATTGGGTAATCTACCATACGTACCTTTACTTCCGCAAAGCGAAATCCATACAACTCAATAATTTTAAAAATCTCTAAAACTTCTATTATATCACCATTTGCAATAAAACCTGCTTCGGTTGTTGGCTTTATCCAGAAGTAATTATTTTTTACTACCATTAGGTAATCACCAGCGGTTAGTTCATGTTCATTAAATAAAATTCTACTTCGTATTTGCTGATTGTATAAGTTGGCACGTTTATTACTTCTTACAATTATTGCTGTTTCCTCATTTCCTAAAGTGCTGTAGGCATCGTTAATTGCATCCATAATATCATAACCATCAACTAGCCTTACTATATCATTAAACCTATGTAAATCAAACTTAAAACTGTCAAAAATACTGCTTGCTAAAGTTTCCCTCAATAAGGTAGCATTTACCAAAATCCCCGAATCTTCTTGTTGCCTTACTACTTCATCCAACTCCATTTTAGTCACTTCCTTATTATAATTTAGGGCTAACTTATTTTCGTCTAAAGCAGGACTAATATCTAATTTAACAGGAGGCAATTGTGCTGTATCTCCAATTAATAGCAATTTACATTTAAAACCAGAATACACATATTGCATTAAATCGTCTAAAAGCGACCCGTTTTCAAAGAGTTTAGAATCTCCTGGAGTATCAGGAATCATCGACGCTTCATCTACTATAAAAATTGTGTTTTTATGCTTGTTGGGTTGTAATACAAACTTAACCCCGCCTCCTGAACTCTTTTTTGGAAAGTATATTTTTTTATGAATGGTAAATGCTTCTTTTTTGGAATAATTAGCTATTACCTTGGCCGCCCTTCCCGTAGGTGCCAACAAAACGGCACTCATTTTGGCTTTCCATAAGTTGTTAACAATTGTACTTACAATCGTAGTTTTACCTGTACCGGCGTAGCCTTTTAATAAATAAATGGAATTAGATGCCTTACTAAAGATAAACTGTGAAAGTTGCTGTAAAACAATGTCTTGCTTTAATGTAGGTTGAAAAGGAAAATGTTGCTTAACAAGAGAATAAAATTCAGTTGAAGTCATTAAAGCATGAAACGGTTTATAAATTCATCAAATATAGAAATGATTTTTATTAAGATAGTTTTAACCATTAAAAAAAAATTGTAGATTTGCGGAAGACCATTATTAAACTTATAACAAATTAAAATACTATGTTAACAGTAATTCTCGTTGTAGTTGGTGTAATATTGCTTACCATAGCTTCGGTGAAGCTAGTTGATAAATTTATACCTGCCAAATTTAAGCCAGTTTTAACTATTGCACTTTGGGTGTTAATAGGCTTTTTAGGTTATAAAATATTTATGTCTATTTACAATCCAATTCTTTTCAACCAAGAAAAAGAAAAGCGTTACGCCAAGGTTATTGAAAGCTTAGAGGACATTAGAGATGCACAGTTGGCACACAGAACAGTTACTGGTAGATTTTCAGGAAACTGGGATAACTTAGTGAAATTTATAGATACGGCACAATTTACGTTAACACAACGCAGAGATTCTAGTGTTGTAGATGAAGAATTAACAAGACGATACGGAGGTGTAGAAACTTTTAAGGATATTGTTATTATAGATACCCTAGGAACTAAACCTGTGAAAGACTCAATTTTTAAAAGTTCTGATAGATATAAAACTATGATGGATGTTCCCGTTGGAGAACCTGGTGCTAAGTTTAAACTTGAGGCAGGGTTTTTGGAGCAGAACGATATTAAAATTCCTGTGTTCGAGGCTTCAGTTAAGAAAAATGTAATATTATTTGATCAACCAAAAGAGTTGGTAATGCAAGAAAACGAGGTGGTATCCGTTGAAGGCGTAAATGGAGATGAAATAAAAGTTGGTTCTATTGATGAAGTTAAAACCATTGGAAACTGGCCAAAAACTTATGGCACAAAGAAAGACTAAAGATTTAGATATTATTACCAATAAAAAACTGTCCATTCAAATTAGTTTGAGTGGACTTTCTTTTTGTATCCTAAATGTACCTAAAAATACTATTGCAAATCTGGAGCATATCGCCTTTGAAAAAAAGGTGAATCCGTTCGAAGCTCTGGAACGATTAATGCATTACTTTGATACACGGGATTACCTTCAGGAACAGTTTGATGACATTTTGATTATTCATCAAAACGACTTGTCTACTTTGGTGCCAAAAACACTTTTTAACGAAGATTATTTAGCAGATTACCTAAAATTCAATTCCAAAATTTTAAAATCAGATTACTTAAGTTATGATACATTAAAGTATAATGATAGTGTAAATGTATATGTGCCTTATGTAAATATTAATAATTATATCTATGATGTTTTTGGTGAGTTTACCTATAAACACGCCTCTACCATTTTAATCGACAACATATTAAAAATGGAAAGCCATAAAAATGCTGCTAAAGCTTATGTACACATTAGTGAAAAGCATTTTGAAATTATCGCTTTGGAAAACGGAAAATTAAAACTTTACAACACTTTTCAATATAATAATTCTGAAGATTTTATTTACTATCTATTATTTACACTAGAACAGTTAAACTACGATCCTGAAGAAATTGATATTGCCCTTATTGGAAATATTTCTGAGGAAGATGATGTATATAAAATGGCCTATAAATATATTAGGCATACCACTATTGAAACTATTAGCAATAACGCTCCACACGATACAGAGACTAAACACTCTAATTACATTATAACAAATAGTTTCTAATGCGGATTATTTCAGGTAAATACAAAAGCAGAAAGATAATAGCACCAAAAAACCTACCTGTTCGCCCAACCACAGATATGGCAAAAGAATCGCTTTTTAATATCCTAAACAACCATTATTATTTTGACGAGATTTCGGTTTTAGATTTATTTGCCGGCACTGGAAACATAAGTTATGAATTCGCCTCAAGAGGTACAAAGCAAATTACTTGTGTAGATCAAAATTTTGGTTGCATAAAATTTATCAATCAAACTGCTGAAACATTTGAAATACCAATACACACTGTAAAAAGTGATGTTTTTAGCTTCCTAGAAAAAGCTTCTGTAAAAGCAGATATTATATTTGCAGACCCACCTTATGATTTTACGGTAGAGCAATTCGCAAAAATACCGCAATTAGTTTTTCAAAAAAACATTTTATTAGATGAAGGCATGTTAATCGTAGAACATTCTAAGCATACAGATTTATCGCACATTCGTAATTTTTCAAATCAAAAAAATTACGGTGGTAGTGCTTTTAGTTTTTTTAAGAATATTGAAAATTAACAATTGTTAATTTTTTATCAATCTTTTTTAGCTACATTCATAATCTCCTTAAGAGTCCCGTACTCTACACATACTTCTCTTACATTCAAAATCTTTTTTTGAAAGCATGTTTATGGTTTGTTGTGAATACTAACCTTTAAAACCATAAAAATGAAAAAACTATTACTACTTGGATTAGCAATTCTGTTATTCGTGGCTTGCCAAAATAAACCACAACGCTATTTTGATGCCTCACCAGAAATTGACACAGTAAAAGCCGGTATTAAAGCCTACGAGGCGGGCGATTGGGATAGCTGGAAGGCAGATTTTACTGACTCTACAAAGATTTATCATAACACAAATAGTGGCAATTCTCCCGACGAAGTGATGGCCAGCATGAAACAAATGCTCTCCTTTATGGAAACCTATGGGTTTAGTAAAGAAGGCGTTGTAACCGAAATGGTTGTTGATAAAGATGGAAAGACATGGGTAAACTATTGGGGTAATTGGTATGCCAAAACTAAAGTTACCGGCAAAAAATTAAGCGTACCCGTTCATTTAACGCTTCAATTTGTAGATGGTAAAGTTTTAAACGAATTTGCATATTATGATACCGCTGGAATTAATGCAGCAATTTCAGAAATTACCAGTATGTCTGCTGATGAGAAAACAAAAATGGACGCCGTAAATAAAGTGGTTGCTGGCTGGAATGCACACGATATTGCTAATTTGAAATCGCTTTCTGTATCTAACTTGGTAAGAACAACCAATGGTGCTCCAGAAATAAAAAACATTGATGAATATGAAGGTTTTATGAAAACATTTATAACCGCATTTCCCGATTTTACAGTATATGCAGACAACGTTGATATAGCAGAAGATAAAATTTATATCAATTGGACCGTAACAGGAACACATAATGGAGATTTTATGGGTAATGCAGCAACTGGTAAAAAAGTGAAAACCAAAGGATTTAGTGTATGGACGCTAAATAACTCAGGAAAATTTGTTAGCGAAGATGCGTACTTCGATAACTTGGCGCTATTCAATCAATTAGGAATTAATCCTCCTACATCAAATTAAAATAAACAAACCAATACCTTTAACATATGAAAACCATTAAGTCAATTTTATTACTATTATTTATTTGTGCTTTTAGCATTCAACTTTCAGCCCAAAAAATGTACTTGGTACATGAAGACAAAGTAAACCCATCAAAAATGGTGGATTATGAAAAAGCAGCACTCACGTTTCATGAAGCATGTCTTAAGCATCAACCGGATGCTAACTGGTTAACTGTAACTATGGACGACTTTAGGTATCTTTATGTGTCTCCAATTGAAAATTTTGCAGACATAGATAAACGTCCATTTGCAGATATGGCAAAAACTATGGGAGATGAATTTGGAAAAATGTTTGATGACTTTGATAAATGCTATGAATCTCACGGAGATTACATCATTATGCTGGATGAAAGTTTAACCTATATGCCAGATGGTATTTCTCAAACCCAAGAAGGGTTAAACCATCGTAATTTCTATTTTATTCACTTTACACCTGAAAATGAAAAGGCGTTAAGAGAAGGCATGAAAGCGGTTAAAAATATGTTTACATCAAAAGAATCAAAGAATTATTATCGTGTTTATAGAAGCGGGTTTGGGGTAATGAATAGTTATTATATGGTTGCAATGTCCAGTGAGGATGAAGTTGATGCAGCAACTAAAAACAAAGTAAACGATGAACTATTGGGGCCAGAACGCTACGAGACGTTTCAAAAAGTAATAGGAAGCGCTGCAGAAATGTATGAAATAACAGGAAACATAAGACCAATGTTATCCTACAAGAAAAAAGAAGAATAATTGTTTGTTAGTCACTAATCAATTTTAACGATAAACCCTTCTTGTAAAACACAGGAAGGGTTTGTTATATTTAAGCAAATCTATAAGCCGAATTCTGTATCGCACCAAGGCGCGACCCTTATCATTTATCTGCGTTTACTGTTACCAGCAAACTTTAGCTGCCTACCCTCCAGCAATCAAGCGTGCCACTTTCAAACGCTGGTATACATGGCATTGCACCACATAGAGTTTACCTGATTTCACTACGGCACTACCCGTACATTCTTTCTGTTGCACTTTTCCTAACCTTTCGGCCGGTGGCTATTAACCACTATGTTGCACTACGGTGTTCGGACTTTCCTTTACGCCAAAGACGTAACGATAAGGCGATTTGCTCATTGGCAAAAGTACAACTACTAAAATTTAAAACACAAATAATAAAAAAAATTTGGGCGTTCCCCCTTTGGTCGCTGAGGCTCCCGAAGCGGGGTCAGGCTTTCACTACTCAATCCCTCCTACGTCGGGGATTTCAAACATGCCGTTCAATCCTTAACGCGGGCGTGTTTGCTAGCTTAATTCTAAAATAAATTAGTTTCCTATTTGAAGTGTTCGTTTACCGGTCTCGGCTATGAATAGTTGCGTGGTGTAGCACTTAACTTTGCAAGTACACACCAAACTGAAAATCCGAAAGGATTTTTAGAAGTGGGCGAGAACGAGTAATTCCTTGTAGCCATTGTGCCTGTTGCACAAGTCTAAGATATTGATAAATTTCATATCTTTATTTATGCAAGGAAAAAAAGACTATCAAGAGAAACTATTCGCACATTTTCAGTTGAGCGAACGCGTTCCGGAGCACAA
>Ga0209654_1000782_pt1 | contig 28924 bp, 30 predicted proteins | sample SaaInl1SG_22_DNA_FD_184646 | JGI IMG/M metagenome (GOLD analysis project Ga0209654, IMG submission 184646) | Marine microbial communities from expanding oxygen minimum zones in the Saanich Inlet - ESP_161SG_22_DNA (SPAdes) (version 2) | ecosystem: Environmental > Aquatic > Marine > Intertidal... | reverse complement strand
CACGTTTCCTGCATAAGTAAGCGCGTCTAAATTTACGATCTCAACTTTAGGGTACTTAGTGAGCATTCTTCGTACCACATGAGAACCAATAAATCCTGCACCTCCTGTGATTAAAATTGTTTTAAAGGCTTTCATTACTTTTTATTATTTGTATGCATTTTTTTAAACTTTCGTTCCAGAGTGGAATTTCAATTTTTAATGTTCTTTCTATACGTTCTGTATCCAACATACTGTATTTTGGACGTTTTGCTAAAGTGGGATAATCAGAAGTAGAAACACCAAGCACTTTTGTTTCACTTCCTGATGTATTTACAATTGCTTCCGCAAATTCTTTCCAACTACATACCCCCTTATTGGCATAATGTAAAATTGGGAAACTATAAATTGTTTTGTTAGAAATCAGTGAAAGAACGGCTCTTGCCAAATCGATTCCATAGGTGGGTCTCCCATATTGATCTTCAACTACCTTTAATTCTTTTTTTTCTTTTGCCAAATGGGCTATTGTTTTCACAAAGTTCTTTCCAAAAGGACTAAATAGCCAGGAGGTTCTGATGGAAACATTCTCACAGCTACTTTTTGAAAGGTGAATCTCCCCTTGTAATTTTGACGCTCCATAAACTCCAAGCGGATTGGTTTCTGCCTCCTCTCGATAGGGTTCAGAAGAATTTCCATCAAAAACGTAATCTGTAGAAAAATGGATGATCGAAAGTTTTTTTTCCTCTGCAAATGAAATTAGATTTTGAAGTCCCTCAGTGTTCATTTTAAGGGCACTTTCTTGCTCTTTCTCCGCCTGATCCACATTGGTGTAAGCTACGCAATTGATGATGCCATGAGAAGGGTTTTTGCTATGAAAATTTGCAAAAGTTTCCGATCGCGTTATGTCTACTTCGTTTCTGGAAGTAAAAAGTAAATTTATCTCAGGAAATTCTTTAGCAACCGCTTGAAAACATTGCCCCAGTTGACCTGAACCGCCTGTTACTAGATAATTAGGCATAAAGATCCATATTGTAATCAAAAAGGGAAGCCTCTGCAAGGGTGGGACGTTTTTTATCTTTCTCAGATTGAATCCATTTTGATTGGGGTATTTGCCAATCAATTCCTAAAGCAGGATCATCTGGAGCAATACTTCCTTCGCTCTTAAAATTATAATATTGATCTACTTTATACATAAAAATAGACGTCTCACTCAAAGTGATAAATCCATGAGCAAACCCTCTTGGAACAAACAATTGCAGCTTATTTTCATGGCTCAATTCACAACTAAAGTGTTGTCCAAAGGTGGGAGAGCCTTTTCTAATATCCACAATCACATCCAATACACTTCCTTGAATCACACGAACTAATTTTGTTTGACTGTAGGGAGGTAATTGATAATGTAAGCCTCTTAACACTCCTTTTTTGGAATGGGTAAGATTGTCTTGACAAAACATTGTTTTTTTTCCTAAAACTTTTTCAACTTCTCTTTCATTAAAACTTTCCATAAAAGAGCCTCGTTCATCTAAATGAAGGTTTGGCTTTAAAATAAAAACCTCCTTAAAAGGAGTAGTTTTGATGTTCATGACGGTTGAATTCGTTGATGTTTAAAGTTACACTTTATCGCTGTATTTTTTAATTAAATAGTTTCCGTATTCGGTTTGTTTCATTTTTTCTGCCCCTTCCAAAAGTTGCTTTTTTGTAATGAATCCTTTTTCAAAAGCAATTTCTTCCAAGCATCCTATTTTAAGACCTTGCCGTTTTTCAATGGTGTGTATAAATTGCCCTGCTTCCAACAAGGACTCGTGTGTCCCTGTATCCAACCAAGCAAAACCTTTGCCCAAAACTTCTACCTGAAGATTTCCATCTTCCAAATATTTTTGATTTATAGTGGTAATTTCTAGTTCACCGCGCGCTGAGGGTTTGATTTGCTTTGCAATATCAATGACAGAATTAGGATAAAAGTACAAGCCTACCACGGCTTCATTACTTTTAGGATTTTCAGGTTTTTCTTCAATAGAGATCGCTTTGCCGTGATTGTCATATTCAATCACACCGTATCGTTGGGGATTATTGACGGTATAGCCAAAAATGGTGGCCTTATCCCCTAAAGCTGTCCTCTGTTTTACGGTTTCAAGCTGTTCTGAAAAATCCACGCCATAAAAAATATTATCTCCTAGTATCAAACAAACCGATTCTTCTCCAATAAACTCTTCTCCTAAAATAAAGGCTTCGGCTAAACCATTTGGTTTTTGCTGTGCTTTATATTGCAAACTAATTCCCCATTGACTTCCATCGCCCAAAAGGCGCTCATACTGATCTAAATCCTCAGGGGTACTTATTAACAACACTTCTCTAATTCCCGCCTCCATCAGAACTGATAAAGGATAGTACACCATAGGCTTGTCATATACAGGCAATAACTGCTTGGAAACTCCCAAAGTAACTGGGAAGAGTCTAGATCCTGTACCGCCTGCAAGAAGAATGGCTTTCATGTGTAAATTTTTTTAAAGATAAGAAGGTTTTCTGTTTTTATTAAAAGATTTTATTTTGACTACAGCCCGTAGTTATTTCTAAACTACTCTTTGTTAGGCCTTGTATTTGTTGAATTTTTATATTATTTAACATAAAAAATAAATTATTTCTAAATGTAAATTTTAAAGATTGGGATATCAACAACTTATTGATATATTAAAATTTAAATTCCTTTATTTTTTTGGCCTTATGAAGGATATAGGAGAGTTTATTCACGTCAAAACCATTCTTGTCAAATGCTCTGAATTCTTCCTTTAGAATATCAAGCTTACTTTTTAACCCATTATTACTTGCTCCACCTACTTTCATGTTAACAAGAGTTTTAGGGATATATTTTGATCTGATGTTATGCTTTTCAAAAAAGCGTAGCATTAACTCGAAATCACCAGCAATTTTAAAAATATCATCATATAGGCCTAGTTTTTCATAAACACTTCTTCTACAATAAAATGTAGGATGTGCAGGCATCCATCCTTTTAAAAATGCACCCTTTTTGAATGCTGAACCTTTCCAAACTCTTTTTACTTTGTCGTTTTTATCGGTATAGATTAAATCTCCAAAAATACAGTCTGTATCTTTATCAAAAGCATCAACGATATGTTGTAAGGAATTTTTATCATAAAAAGTATCGTCTGAATTTAAAAAACCTATGATGTCACCAGTGGAATTTTTGATCCCTTTATTTATAGCATCGTAGATTCCTTTATCTGGTTCTGAAATTATCTTAGATATATGATCCTGCTCTTTAGCAATATTTAGTGTCCGATCGATAGATCCCCCATCAATTAATAAATACTCAAATTGATTATATGTTTGACTTTTGACAGAGTTAATTGTCTTTGAAATAGTATCCTCTGAATTAAAAGAGATTGTTATAATTGAAATTTTATTGACTGATCGCATCTAAAAATAATTTAGAAAAATTACTATAACGGACTCTTAAATTTCGGGGTTGATTATTTTCTATTTTTTCTGCGATTTGCATCTTATCCAACAAATCGTTTGGATTTTTAGGGTCGAAAAGAACCCCATTAACTCCTAATTGTTCTTTGTGCACATCAATATTTGATGCAATAACATTTACTCCAAGAGATTTACAGTCTTCTATAGCCGTATTCCAACCTTCAAAAAAGCTAGGCTGAATTAAACTAATACTAAAACGCATTAAACTTAAAACATCATCTCTTGAAACAAAACCTGTAAAAATTATTCTATCATCTAAATTTAATGAATTAGAAAGCTGCTGAATTTTGTTGAAATAGTTAGCATTTTTTTCTGATTTACCCCCTGTAATGACAAGTTTAAGTTTTCTATTTTTAGCCAGCATACTGAAAGCCTTAAGAACAATTTCAAAATTTTTATGAGTATGAAACTGATTTGAAACTAAAAAATATTCTCCCTCTATCAATTTAAGATCAGCTAAAATTGAAGTTTTAAATTCACTTTTATCAATTATAGATACAAAAGGGACAATTTGAATCTTTGAAAATGATGTTTTATAAAACTTTGATAAGGTGTTTTTACTGTCTTGACTAGACAGGATTGTTTTTTTAGAGTTTTTTAGAATGAGTTTAAACTTTACTTCTCTCAAAAATCGATGTAAAAAGCTAAAATTAGTTTTTAATATTTTATGCTGAAAGTCAGGAATCCAACTTATTGCTTGAATGCTTTTATCAAATTTTACAGGAAGGTCATTCGTTGGAAATAATACATCACATTTAGACATTTCTTTCTTATAAAAAAGATTTCTTCTAAGAAGCATTGAAAGAAAATAGGTTATCCCCTTGTTAAAGCTATATTTAATTTCAATCCACTGAACCAAGGGGTATGTAACTTCATCTTTAAAAACTAAGTTTTGCTTATTGTAAAAAACTATTACTCTTGGCTTTTGGTCTTGATTTAAATAATTAAAAGAGTTGATTAAGTTTAAAATGTAGTTTATTCCACCAAACCAATTTTTATTAAAGTCAAAAATGAATCCTATTGTTTTTGCTCTTTGATCCATTCAATGGTTTTTTTTAATCCTTGCTCTAAAGTGTACTTAGGGGCAAATCCGAATTTTTTTGCTTTTGAAATATCTGCAAATACCCCTTTAGGATATCCTAGTATGGAATTTCCTGAAAAAGAATACTTTAAATTTTCATCTAAAATATTAAAGAAAATTTTTACTGCGCTTTCAATTGTGGTATGCAAACCAGATGACAAATTAAAAACATGATATCCCGAAATATTTTTATCAATAATTATATTGATGAACTCACAGATATCATCGATATAGATAAAGTCCCTATAATCAGTTGAGTCTCCATAGAGTTCAATTTGATTCGTTTTTAAGCTTTTTATATACAAATCCCAAAAGAGCTGTCTCTTTAAGCCTGGCCCATACGCTGAAAAAATCCTTAATGAATATGATGAGATTTTAAATTGATTGTAAAAATGCTCACAAATGTTTTCAGCCATCTTTTTATTAAAGCCGTACGTTGAAACAGGATTTAGTTTATTTATTTCAATAGCAGCCGAATTTTTATTCCCATAAACTGCCCCACTAGAAATGTTAATAAATTTAGCATCGGGGTTTTTTACCTTTATTATCGAAAGAATTTCATATACGTTTAGCGTATTTTTTTCAAAATCATTCAATGGCAATTCATTAGATCTTTTAACATCAGTAGAGCCTGAAGCATTAATGATAAAATTAAATGTATTTATGCCCTCTAGATTTTCTATGTCAGAAACTAAATTTATTTGTGAAAAATTTTTTTGATTGGACTCTACTACATCTACGCCATAAACATTATAAAAGGAAGAAAAGTAATCATATAAAGACTTTCCAATAAAACCATTTGAACCAATTATTAAAATATTCATTTTAAAACTAATTTTATTTTATTTAAAATTTTTAACATAATCTTTTTAATAATTGGAGGGTTTAAGTTTTTTGAAATTAGATCCCTGTATATCGATAATTTTTGATTGTCAATTTTTACTGATTCTGGATCTAATATTTTTGAATACTCGAGATTAAATTTTTGACTAAGTTCAATGGATGTATTTGAGCCGCTTCCATCAAAACCTTTATTTAAAATTAAAGTAAAAGGCGGAAATAAGTTAAGTCCGCGATTTTTAAAAACAAACAAATACCATAAAATTGCCCATGAATCAATTTTTTTTGATTTTGTTTTCTTTAAAATTTTAGAGAAAGGATAACTGTTGTTAAGATCAAATTCAAAATTTTCCTCTTTGTTAAGTCTTAAATTATTTTCATCTTTTTTAAATTCTATAAAATTTTGCCAATTTTTAGCCCAAGTTCCCCATCCCCACGAACTAATACACGGTAAAAAGAAAGAATTATTTTCTGCCAAAAGCTCATCATTTAAATACATATGTCCGTTTATGCTATATACACTACTGTTTGTGCTAAGCTTATTGAGAAAATGATTCATGTAATTAAAAAAATGTTGATGCAAAACCAAATCATCCTCTAATACAATGACACTTTGATTTGTTTTAAGAACGTGCGTGACTCCATTTATAATAGAATAAGAAAGACCTTTGTTTTCTTTACTAAAGTGAAATTCACATTTTAATTTTTTAAAGAAATCATTGGCTAAATGCCTGCACTTTTTGATTTTTTTGAAATCCTCTTTATTTTTTGAACCATCTGAAAACACATAATAACTAAACTCTCTAAAATCTTTATTAGCCTTTATTGATTCTAAAAGACTAACTACCTTTTCAGGTCTGTTATATATAAATATTGCTATAGGGTTATGCATAATATTTTTTTGCAAACTTATAGAGGCTTAAAAGTGTCTTTTATAAAAGTACAATAATAAAACTTTTCATCCTTGATAATAGAAATACATAAGATTTTGTTAATTTAAATAAAAATCAATGATAATAAATTAAAGAAATAGAAATTCTTTATTATAATTAGTATTATATATTTTAGTAATTTGTATGTTCCGGGCTTTAAATATTGATGCTTAAATAAAAAAAAATTTATATGATTAGATCTATCTTAAAAAGAGTTTACAGATTATTTTTAAATTATGGTATTGATGTAATTAAATTTAAAAATTCCTCTGTAAGAATAGGGTGGTTTTATCGAGATCTAAAACAGTTGAAAAAACAAAAAGGTGTAGATAACACATTTGACTTTGGTGAAAGATATCCTATTTTAACTGATCGATATAAGGAAGGAGGGGTAATGAAAGGTCATTATTTTCATCAAGATTTGTATGTAGCAAGATTAATTTATGCCGCTAAGCCAGAGAAACATATAGATGTTGGTTCAAGAACTGATGGATTTGTAGCTCATGTTGCTTCTTTTAGAGAAATAGAAATATTAGATATTAGAGATATCAAAAGCAATGTTAAAAATATTTCCTTTAGGAAAGCAGATATGATGAAATTACCCGAAGATTTGATTAATTATTGTGACTCTATTTCTTCATTACATACTATAGAACATTTTGGCCTTGGAAGGTATAATGACCCAGTGGATTATTTTGGATATCTAAAGGGAATTATGAATATTAAAAAAATTCTTAAGCCTGGGGGGACTTTTTATTTTTCAGTGCCTATTGGCCCTCAGAGGATAGAGTTTAACGCCCACAGAATTTTTTCAATAAAATATTTATTAGAAATTCTTTCTGAAAGCTTCTCGATTTACTCATTTTCTTTTGTTGATGATAGTGGTGACTTTCATGAAAATATAGAATTATCTGTAGAAAATGTAAATACTAATTTGGGTTGTAACCATGGGTGTGGAATTTTTACTTTAATTAAAAAATGATAATTAATTTAAATTTTTCAATGTCAGCTTTTAGGATAATTATCATAAACTAATTTAATGCCTTTTTCCAAGCTTATTTTAGGGAACCATCCTAAACTCATTACCTTTGAACTATCCAAAAGTTTCCTTGGTGTTCCGTCGGGAAAAGAGGTGTCAAAATTGATTTTCCCTTTAAAGCCAACAATATTTTTAATAACATTTCCAAGCTCTTTAATTGATAGTTCTCTATTTGATCCTACGTTATAAAGTGATTCATCTGCCGGGTTTAAAACAAAATAGTGAATAGCTTCAGCTAAATCATCAACATGAAGAAATTCTCTTTTGGGTGTTCCTGTCCCCCATATTGTTACAATATCATTGTTGATTTTAGCTTCATGAAACTTCCTTAAAAGCGCAGGCAATACATGAGAGTTTTTTAAATCAAAATTATCGTTGGGGCCGTATAGATTGGTTGGCATAAGCGATACATAATTGTACCCGTATACCTTTCTAGCTGCTTCAACTAATTTAACACCCGAAATTTTAGCAAGTGCATACCATTGATTTGTGCTTTCTAATGAAGAAGTCAAAAGATACTCTTCTTTTAATGGTTGTTGTGCATCTCTTGGATAAATACAAGAACTTCCTAAAAAGATAAAATTTTCAACCCTATTTTTAACAGCAGCATTGATTAAATTATTCTGAATTTGCATGTTATCCATTAAGAATTTAAATGGATACTCATTATTGGCCCAAATTCCTCCTACGATAGCTGCAGCATCAATAATTATTTCAGGTTTTTCCTCTGCTATAAACCGGTCAACTAAATTCTGATTTCTTAAGTCTAACTCTTTTGAGGTCTTGAATATTAAATTGTTAAATCCTTCTTTTTGTAATTTTCTAACTGTTGCAGAGCCGACCATCCCTCTGTGTCCAGCAACATAAATTTTAGAACTCTTAGAAATCATTCAAAATAATTTTTTGGTTCATACCCAAGTTTTTTCAGCTCTAAATCCTTTTGCATTAGTTTCAAATCAGACTTCATCATATCTTCTACTAATTCTTCTAATGAGATTTTAGGCTCCCAGCCAAGTTCATTTTTTGCTTTTGATGGATCCCCAACTAAAATGTCTACTTCTGTAGGTCTAAAATATTTTGGATCAACACAAACTACAGTTTGGCCTGGTTTAAGTTTATAAGAATTGTTTGAGCATTTAGATACTATCCCAACTTCATCAACTCCTTTTCCTTTAAATTCAACTTCTACTCCGACATGTTTTAAAGCAAGTTTTACGAAATCTCTAACAGTAGTTGTTTTACCTGTAGCAATTACCCAATCATCCGGCTTTTCTGCTTGCAAAATCATCCACATCATTCGAACGTAATCTTTTGCATGGCCCCAATCACGTTTTGAATCTAGATTGCCTAAAAACAATTTTTCTTGTAATCCTAAGGCCATTTTTGAAATAGCTCGAGTGATTTTCCTTGTCACAAAAGTTTCACCTCTAATTGGTGACTCATGATTGAAGAGAATTCCATTGGATGCAAAAATATTGTAGGCTTCCCTGTAGTTTTTTGTTATCCAATACCCATAGAGTTTTGCTACACCATAAGGTGATCGTGGATAAAAAGGTGTTTTCTCAGTTTGTGGAATCTCTTGAACTTTTCCATAAAGTTCTGATGTCGATGCCTGATATATCTTAACCTTATTTTCCATTTTTAATAAGCGTACAGCCTCTAAGATTCTCAATGTGCCTAGAGCATCTACGTTAGCTGCATACTCTGGTAAATCAAATGATACTGCCACATGGCTCATTGCTGCTAGATTATAAATTTCATCTGGCTTAACTTCATTAATGATCTTTGTGAGATTTAATGAGTCTGTTAGATCACCAAAATGAAGAATGAAATTCTTGTTTTCTATATGTGGGTCTTGGTATAAGTGATCTATCCTATCTGTATTAAAAAGCGAAGTTCTTCTTTTAATACCGTGAACAATATATCCTTTTTCAAGTAAAAATTCGGCAAGGTAGGCCCCGTCTTGTCCAGTAATTCCAGTTATTAAAGCTTTTTTCATATAAAATCTATTTCTGTCATATAACTCGCGATTGGACTCTCAGGATAGTATTTTCTTGAATTGAATCCTAACCAATACTTAGGCACAATTATAATGTTTTTTCTTTCCATAAAATAAGTAGCCCACCAAGAAAAAGTGCTTGGACTTAATATAGCATTTTGAAATCTTGACATAAGATAAAAATCTTCATATTGGCTAGAACCATGTATTTTTTTTATTTGAGAGTCTTTTAGAAGGTATTGGTATGGAAATTTTTCATTTCCGAAAATTACAAATACTGGTTTTTTTATGTTTTCTTTAATGTGTGATATTGCGATTTCAAAGTATTTTTCAGGTAAAATTACACTCTTACCCAAAGGTTTATATTCATTGAAATCTCCACCTCTATAATGAATAAATACATGATTTGAATTAAAATTACGAACTTCTGTTTTTGAAAGAAAAGATTTAAATCTAAGTTTTTGTTTTATGTCTGTAGGAATAAAATGTTCACTTTGAAAATAAGAATCCCTTATAAATACAATTTGATTAAAAAGACCTTTTTGCTCTATTGATTTTAATGTTTCTATACCATTAATTCTCTCTTGGGTTACTGATTTAATAATTTTTAGCCCACTGGCTAAATTCAGGGTATTTTTTAAAATCCCTCTAAAAATAAGCTTCTTTAAAAATCCCCTATAAGGAAATATCTTTTCCTTTTTGGAAATATTAAAGAGCCTTAACAAATCATTAAACCCAAAGAGTAAAAGTTTCTCATCAGAGAAGTTTTTCTTTAAATAAGAAAATTGAAATATTTGATTACCTAATCCTCCATTTGAGATAAATACAATATATTTCATCTGTGAGAGAAAAAATCATTTCTACTTGTCGAAAAAACTTTTTCGTAATGTTTTTTAAAGTAATTGTTTTTAATAAGATCTTTTGATCTTTCAACTAAAATCACTTTGGGTCTTAAATTTTCAAGGTTTATGTGACTTAAAATCTCATGATCTTTCCCCTCAATATCAATTGAAATAAAATCAATATTTTGCCCTGAATACTTACTCAATATACTATTAATATCTTGACTTTTTATTTCTAGAATTTCGATAGGATCTATCCCTTTTAACTTGAGTTCTTCAAGCCTCTTGTTGTCTAAAATTCCATTTAATGCAGATTCTTTAAACCTGTAGTACTTTTCTATAGAATTCTTAGTTGAAACAAGAGCATTGATATTATGGTCTCTTTTTCTAAAAAAATTAAAGAATTTAATTTTACTATTGTCTGCCTCGATATTTAATCCCCTCCAGCCTTTTAAATAAAATAAATATGTATTAGAAAACCTGACTGGATGATGTGCACCAATATCAATATAAAACCCAGACTTTTTATCATTTAAAATCTGATTGAGAATTATATCTTCACCTTCTTGTGAAAAAGAATATCTTCTATAAAAAAAATGTAATATATTATTAATCATTTAAATAATTCATATAAATAAATTCTCCTACTTGATCCATTAAATCTTTTGGGTGATCAAGATTTTGTTGGTCTATTAAGAATTTTTGATATTGAGAAATAGAAGTTGGTTTAAAGACAAAATCATAATTATCAGTTAAATTATCTCCACAAGATATAGCTTTAATTTTATTAAATGAAAGTTCTGTTAAAACACTGCCATAAACACTTACTCCAAACTTTATTCCTGATTTAAAAATAGCACTTTGAGAAACCTCTGAGCTTATCCAAATATTATCTTTATATCTGTTCTTTAGTTTGTCAATGATAACCTTAGACTCTTTTTTTTGATTAGGATGTTCTTTAAATCCAATTTTTAGATTTTGATTTTTAACAAATTCTAATGTAAATATTATCCAAGAATAAAAGTCTTCAAATAACATTTTTCCATATATGTATTGACTGTCAAAAAGATCATGAATGAAAACAACTCCATCTAAATCAGGAAGGGAATATTCTTGCTCGTTATTAAAAGGTGACTCTTTCATGTATCGATACTTTTCATCTCCATTACATATTTTGGAAATATAAGTTAAGCCTCTATTTATTAATTCCTTTTTATTTAATTTTTTGCTAAAATTCTTTTTAAAAAATTTAAAATCTTTACAATGATGTAAATCTGCTTTACGATGTTTTTTACCAAAAGAGTTTGAAGCAAATGAAAAACAGTCAATATTCAGATTATTATAATATCTAAATGGAATACCATCTGCAGTGTAGGATGTGTAGAAAGTTAAAAATTGTGATGGGTTTAGTTTTAAATTTTCAATAAATTTAATCTGTGAGATAGTTTTATTTATCAATAAAAATAAATCTTGATCTTTATGAAGTGTTTCCCTATTAAACATTCTTAAATAGGTATCATAAATTAAATCACCTATTTCAATATTATGGTAAGTTAGATTTAAAACATCTTGTTTTGAAATTATCTTTTTGTACAATAAGATAGTGTCATTTAATGATTTTAAAAACATTATAATATTCGGCTCAAAGATAAAAACTCGGTTAATTCCAAAGCTTTTATATTTATTCAAAATTCTTTTTCTTCTATTAATTGATTTAAAGTACTTTATTAAATAAAAAGGAAAGATTATGATATCAATTAATCTATAATGTTGCCCAATAAAATATAATCCAACTTTATTACCCGAATTTTGAATTCTAGACGAAAAAACTTTGGGATCAGAATAAATATTTATTATGGTCATTTAAAAACTATTCAATTATATGCTTTAGATCAAATCTAGTTCCTTTATTTAAATCAGATTTAAACTTTTTGCCTAAAATTTCATTTAAATATTTTGGGTGCAATCCGAAACCTGGTCTAATTGATTTGGTGTTTTCTTCTGTTACTATTTCGCCCTTTTTTACATCTTTAATTATGTAAAGAGATCTAGAATGATCCCTTCCTCTTTTTTGTTTATCTGTTAGGCTATATGTTATTTTTCCTAATAGTTTTTCAGCCAATCTTATTGAATGAACCATTTCAGTGAAATCTTTTTCACTCATAGAAAAAGTTGAATCTGGTCCACCAATTGACTTATCTAAAATAAAATGTTTTTCAATCACTTTTGCTCCTAAAGCAGTTGCTACTATTGGAGCTGTTGAGCCCAACGTGTGATCTGATATCCCAGGAATAACATCATACCTATTCTTAAAATCCGATAAAGTTAAAAGATTAGCTTCCTCAAATGGAGCAGGATAACTTGAAGTACATTTGAGTAAAACTATTTTATTTTTATTATGCTTTCTTATTGTTTTTAAAGCTAAGTTTATGTCTTTTTCATTTGCTATTCCTGTGGATAAGATGATTGGTTTATTTTTTGTTGCTATATATTCTATAAGAGGAATGTCAGTTATTTCAAGAGAAGCAATTTTATAAATTGGATTCCCTAGTGTCTCTAAAAAATCTACCGCAGATTTATCAAATGGAGAGGAAAAACAAACTAAACCTTCCTTTTTGGCAATTTCAAATAATTTTGGATGCCATTCCCATGGTGTAAATGCTTTTTGATATAAATCATATAATTTTTCGCCCTCCCAAATAGAACCTTTTATTATAAAATCATCTTTATTTGAGTCAATTGTTATAGTATCTGGGGTATATGTTTGAAGTTTAATTGCGTCGGCTCCAGCTCTTTTTGCGGCTTTAATGGTTTCAATTGCGGTTTGCAACGATCCATTATGATTAGCTGAAAGTTCAGCTACAATTAGGACATTACTTTTTTTATTGACTAAAAAAGTTGAGTTATTCATGACAGATTTTTAATATTATTAAGTTCTAAATTTAAATAGGAGTTGCATAAATCGATATAGATCTTCCTAAATTTAGTTCAGCTAAAGATTCATAAAAAGCATTTAATTTTTCTTTTTTATTGTGTTTTATCATTAACCTCTCAAAGTTTACTCGTTTATTGTGACATTCTCTTCCTAATTCGGGATTTCCAACATAATTATCTCCAAAAAGTAAAAACAAATCTAAAGGGAATGAAGAAGTACAGTATTCTATTTTATAGCCGCAACTTTTTAGTAAGCTTTTTAAAGAATCATGAGAAAAATAATTAATATGATTTGGTGGATAAAACCACCATTCATTTAAATCATATTCATTATTTGCCGCTATTTGAAAATCATTGAAATCATTAGGGACATCAATAACTAACAATCCGTTTTTATTCAACACATTACTTTTAATATCTAGCAAAACTTTTTTTGGATCTCGTAAATGTTCTAAAACATTTAACAACAAAACTATGTCATGTTTATCTTTCACCTCTTCAAGATTCTCTATTGAACATTGATAAGCGTTATTAATACCCTGCTCTTTAGCATATTTAACCCCTTCATCAGAAGGCTCTAATCCAGCTACTTTTATCCCTTTATTTTTAAAATATATTAGAGCTTGTGCAAAACCGAATCCAATGTCAAACACTTTTTTGTCTAATAATTCAGATTTAAAAAAGCTTTTTGATAAATCGTAAATCTTTTCCCATCTTGAATTGAAAAAATCAGATTGTTGTTCTTGAATTAATAATGAAGAATTATTAAAGTACTTGCTGTTAGAATCATAAAATTCTTTTTTATAAAAAGCATCAACCTCTTCTTTTGTTGGTATTGGATCTGCAGTATAAAAGCCATGCTCAGGGTCTTGTTTTTTTCTTGATTTCATCTTTATTATTTAGGGAGACTGTAGTTTGATGGGGTTTCAGGGCTATCTGAACGTCTTCTTGTTCTAGTAAATTCATCTCTAGGGGGAATTAAATTGAAGCCCATAAGTTTTTTCTGATCTAATGTTAATTTATCAAATATTTCTTTAGGTGTGTTTTGCATATAATCAAAAGCAGGTTTGATAAACCATCTTGCATATCCAAGTGCAACAGCCCACCTACTTTCTCCATTATAATTTGGACCTCCACCATGCCAAAGATTAGCATTAAAAATTATGGCATCACCTTTATTGGCTTTTATTAAAATTTCTTCATCATAAACTTTTCCATCTTCAGTAAAATGAAGGAATTTGTGACTTCCAGGGACAATCCTAGTTGCACCATTTAAATCTGTGAAATCATCTAAAACCCAAAGGACATTAGCGACTATACAATAATTAATGCCAGGTAGTCGACTGTCTAGGTGTAATTGTTGTCCCGTGTTACCCTTTAAAGGACATCTTGCAGAATTATTATATAGGTAATAAGGTTCTGAATCTTTATAAGATCCCGTGATTAGCAGTTCATCTAAAACCTCTATAACCTTGGGATGTCCAAAAAGTTTATGCCAAGACAAATCCTTATTATGAAGATTATAAACCACTTTTTCATTTGATTTATTATCCAGTCCGTGAGAAGTTGATTGATTAGATTTAGCATAAAAATCAGAAAATTTTCTGTAATCTCTTTCTAATAATTTTTTGTAACTCTCACATTGATCACTAGTTATTAAACTTTTTAAGACTGCGAAACCTTGATTTTCGATTTGAGTTATAATTTGCTTTTTCATTACTTGAATTATATGTTAAATAAATAGTCAATAAAAGAAACGTGACTTACAAAGTTAACATTATTATGTTGTTTATATACAGGGTGACTGTATTGATGGTAAATCAAGTCAATATTGTTTTTCTTGAAAACATTATTTTCATCAATATATTCTTTTGCTCCAATTGGAGATAAATACTGAGTTGCATTTAATTTTTTGCAAATCTCAATTATTCCGTTTACTTTAAGATTATTAATCTTTAAACTAGAAGATAATATAAAATCAAAATCAACTCCCATTTTACTGCATCCATATTTAATTAAATCAATATTTAAAGACATTAATTTGCTATATTTCTTTAAATAAATCTGTTCTAATTCTTTGTCAATTATATTAAAATTTTTGGATTTAGAATAATTATCGCGAATTGATTTCAAATGTTTTACAAGTGGTTTTCTTGAATGATCAATATCAACATTATTAATTGGTTTATTCTTTGCGGAATCTTTAATAACTGGAATGGTAAGCATAAGTTTACCATTATTACTTAATATATTATTTCTTTGCTGCCATGATTGTTTTGAGAATTGCACATGATCTAGAAACACAAAGACATCAGCAGATTTTATCAGGTCAAAATAGCCTAGCCAGGGTAAGTATGTGGGCTGCATTATTACACATGTTTTCATTTATAATCATCTTTAAATATTGCCATATAGAGTACATTTTCAAATATTCCATTAGATAAATAGTGTTCTTTCAAACACCCCTCTATTTTAAAGCTATTTTTTAAAAATGAACTTACCGCTTTAGTATTATTTTCTAAGACTTTTAAATAAATTTTATTTAATCTTAAAAAATTAAACCCTATGTCTAAAGTCAGTTTAACTGCTTTTTCACCAACCCCTTTGTTATGATTTTTATGTTCTCCAATATAAATTCCAAATTCTGCAGTTAAGTCAGAATAATTAATAAACATAAGTCTCGTTATTCCAACAAATTCTGAAGTTTCACCATTAATACAGTAGATTCCTTTTAAAATCTGGTTATTGTCTTTATTGCACTCTCTAATCCATCTCTTTGCTTCATTTACACTTGTTTTTTTAAATAAACTCATTATTATTTTTGACAATTTAGGATCAGATCTCCATTTTGAAATTTTATTTGCTTCATGAATTTCAATATCTTTAAGAGTAACAATCATAACAATTTAGAGTGAATTAAAATATCAATATAATCGTTATTAATTTTTTTATGATTTTTAAGTTCCACTTCTTTTTCGAAAAACGAATTTATTATAGGTGAAAATCTGTATTCATTAGTTTTGTAGCCATAAGTGTAAATTTTATGCATGCTAATATTGATTGCAATTTTTTCAATTAATTTTAAAAAAGCAGTGAAACTTTGTTTGTAAAATTCTATGTTATTTAAATCTGTTTTTAATAAAAAAGAAATTTCAGCATTTTGGTTTATCCAATCGATATGAACTAACCCTCCATAACCTATGAGTTTATTCTTTTTAAAAAAAGAAAACAAAATTTGGTTTGGTTTTTCAAGATCAAATTCTTTTGCAATCGTACTTTCAAAGTATAAATCCTGTATTTTTTTTGTAAGCAGATTATCTTGTCTTAAAATAGATATTTGATCATTTCTCCAGTTCATTATTTCGTAACGATTTTTATAACGGATTGGAGTAATTTTGAAATTTTGAAATTCAAAAACTTGTTGCTTTAAGCATTTATATTTAGTAGGAAACGATTTCACTTGAGTAAACCAAATTTTAGCTCTGCTAATTTCCAATCTAACTCATTGTCAATGTCATGAGCTTCTAACTCAGATATTAATATTCCTTCACTATTATTAGTAACTACTTTTTTACGCTCTAGAATTTCGTTCACATTCATCCAGTAAAATTGTCCTGCATCGTAAAACATATCTTTTAAATCTTGAGTTCTAGTTAAAGAATTTTCAGTTATATAATATTTTAATTTGTTATCTGAACTAATTCTTAATGCTCTTTGAATAGGATGGCCATACTTTATTATAGGAAATAAACTATCAAGATTATTTTCAGTTAGCTTTTTAAAGCTTTTTTTTAAAATGCTAGGTTTCACAAATGGAGCACAAGGATAAATACAGCAACAGTGTTTGAAAATTTTATTTTGAGTTTTTAATCTTTCTAAAACCTCTTCTAAAACTTCAAAAGTTGATGCATAATCTGAGGAGTTTTTTTTTGATCTCAAAAATGGCACATTTGCTCCATAAGATTTTGAAATTTCAGCTATTTCTTTATCATCCGTAGAAACTATTATTTCATCAAAAAGATTACTTTCTAATGCAGACTTAATTGAATAAGAAATAATTGGTTTCCCTAAAAAATCTTTAATATTTTTTCTTGGAATTCTTTTACTTCCACCTCTAGCTGGAATGATACAAAGCTTTTTACTCATTAAAAAAAGAAATGATTTTGTCAATCACAAATTGTTGTTCTACTTCAGTTAACGAAGGAAAAATAGGTAAACTGATACAATTATTAAAATAGTTTTCTGTATTCGGCATATCTCCTTCCTTCCATCCTAAAGATTGGTAATATGGCATCAAATGAATAGGAAAATAATGTATTTGAGTGTAAATTTTGAATTTTCTTAAATACTCATATAGCCCTAAACGATTTTCTACTTGAAGAATATATAAATGATATGCATGATGACAAATAAAACCTGATTGACCGATTATAAAATCCTTCCCCTTAAATGCATCAAAATATTTTTTTGCTATTTGTTTTCTTTTTGATAGTGATTTATCAGCTCTTTTTAATTGAGAAATCCCAAGAGAAGCTTGTATATCTGACAGTCTATAATTGAACCCAATATCCTGCATTTCCATATACCACCCTGGATATTTTTTTGAACCACCTGAAAGTTTAATTGAATTTTGAAATTTATCAGAGTCTTTTGTAATTCCATGAGTCCTTAACTCCATTAGCTTATTATAAAGCTTCTCATTATTTGTTGTAATCATTCCCCCCTCACCACAAGCAATATGCTTTACAGGATGAAATGAAAAAATAGCTAAGTCAGCATAATTTCCATTACCACAATTCTGTAATTTACCTTTATAATCATTAAAAGTTCCTCCTGGGGCATGACAAGAGTCTTCCAAAATCCAGAGGCCGTATTCATCTGCTAGAGTTCTAAATTCATCCATTTTAACGGGATACCCTGCAAAATCTATAGGTATAATTCCACTGTAAGTCCCTTTAGGTTGACTTTCAATTTTTCTTCTGACTTGTTTTATATCTAAACACAATGTTTTAGCGTCTATATCACAAAAATCTATTTCTCCTCCGCAATAAATGACTGCATTAGAGGTAGCAACAAAACTAAGAGGAGAAGTAATCACTTTAGTTCCATTTTTTACTCCAAGTACTAAAGAAGAAAGGTGAAGCGCAGCTGTTCCATTTGAAACAGCTATTGCATATTTTGATCCAATATATTCAGAAAATTTAGTTTCAAATTCAGATATTTTTGGCCCTTGAGTCAAAAAATCAGATCTTAACACTTCAACAACGGCAGAAATATCGTCTTCAGTAATATTCTGTTTACCATAGGGTATGTCCATTTGATTATTTAACATTTTCCAAAATATATTTTTTAATAAGTAATTTCAATTGTTCTATGCTCAAAAATTCCTTATTTTCTCCCGAATTATAACTAAATCCCTCTTTAACCTTAATGGCTTTAAATTTTCTTATAAAAGAATCCAATTCCCAGGATGGCTTATTAGGAAGAATTACATAATATTTTTCCAAATCATAGGTTGTATATGAGTCAGAACTTGTTATCATTTCCTCATGAATCTTTTCCCCCGGACGTATTCCTATTACAGGATGATCACAATTAGGCCCGATAGCTTTAGCTAAATCAGTTATTTTATATGATGGTATCTTAGGAATAAAAACCTCTCCTCCCCATGCATTTTCTAGAGCATGCAAAACCATATCAACACCCTCACCTATTGATATATTAAACCTTGTCATTTCAGGATGTGTAATAGGTAAAATTCCTTCTTCTTTTTCTTTCTTTAAAAAAAATGGAATTACAGAACCATTTGATCCCATTACATTACCATATCGAACGACTGAAAAAATTATTGAATCTTTTCCTCTAATATTGTTTGCTGCTATAAATAGTTTATCGGAAGTTAATTTGGTAGCACCATATAAATTTATAGGGGCTGCTGCTTTATCAGTTGATAGAGAAACTACTTTTTTAACTTTTCTTTCTAAGCAGGCATTTATTAAATTTTCAGCACCTAGAACATTGGTTTTTATACATTCCATAGGATTATATTCAGCAATTGGCACATGTTTCATTGCTGCTGTGTGAATAACATAGTCTATTTCTTTTAATGCCCTTTTTAATCTTAAAAAATCTCTTATATCTCCAATAAAATATCTAATGGCAGGGTATTTCTCAGGTGAGAATTCTTGAGCCATTTGAAACTGTTTTTGCTCATCTCTAGAAAAAATAACTAACCTTTTTATATTAGGATATTTTTCTAAAATTCTTTTGGTTAGTGCTTTGCCTAATGTTCCAGTACCCCCTGTGATTAATAATGATTTATTGTTTAGCATTTTTATTTAATTAAATGTTTTTCTGAATTCCTCTAGCTGATTTTTAGGAGAAATTAATTCACTTTTAATTTTTATGTTTTCTTTAAAAAAATTGATTTTTTCCAGTTCAATATTAAAATTGAGAGAAATATTTAAAATCCTTTTAGCTATTGATTCAAGACTTGTTTCTTCGTATCCAATTTTATTTCCCTCATTAAAGTGAGAAATACAATCATTCTTTAAGTGAATTATTGGTTTACCATATGAAATTGCTTCGATTATTGATGCACTGCAACTTAATCTATATTTATCATTAGTATACAAAATCAAAAAATAATCAATATCAACAATTAATCTCTCCATTTCAACTCTAGTTAATGTTTTTCCTTTTTTTGGGCAATTAACCCAAGAAAAGTCTTTGATACCTCTGTTATCCATTCCTATAATTCTGATCTCAAATTTTTCTTTTTTAATTAGCTTTTTTATTTTGACATTTAAATTAAATAGCATTCTACTGTCACCATATCCAAATATTGCAAACTTTGGAAATTCATTATTTGAATGAATAAAATTTTTCTTTTGAACTTGAGGATAATTAACTACATGAAAGTTGTATTTTTTTAGGTTTATAATCTTTGATACGTTCTTTTTAATATGCTCAGAAATCAATATATATCTAAAACTGTTGCTGTTATTTTTTTCTAATAATTTCCTATAAGAAACCTTTTTTAGAAACCAATAAAAAGGATCAAGTTTTATTAGAAATTTTGAGCTGTATTTTTTTAAAGAAGTGAAAGATACTTTTCTGATTCTGGAAAAAGTTGATTCCTGAGGTAGATCAAACAACTTAAACTTAGGCTTGATAGGATCTAATATTGATTCAAATTCTCCGTGTTGAATAAAAATCTTGTTGGTGTTTATTTTATAATTAAAATATTTGAAAATAAATAGTATTGTTTTAGGGTGTGAGAGAAATAATAATTTTGATTGATCATTATTAATAATAATTCGATTGATTTTTCTTAAAATTCTATAATTAGTAAGTAGCCCAAAAGCAGATTGATTTGTGTTTATTTTTATTTTATTAAATTGAATATTACCTATTTCAATCTTTGAATTAACTAGGTTATTTTGTAGTACTTCAATATGAGATTTATGTCCTAAAAAAATAATTTTTTCATTTGGGAAAGCCAAACGAGTTTTATTAATAAATCCTTCATTTATCTTTTCATGACTAAAATATTTACAGCTTGGTTCACATATAACAACCATCGATTAATACATTAAATCTAATAATTCATCGATGGTTGTTTTAGGCTCCCAACCTAGAGATTTTATTAAAGATGGGTCAGAAAACAATTTGTCGTATGGTTTTTGGAATTCTTTATCAACTTCTACCCAATCTCTCCAATCTAGATTTCTTTTAGCAAATGCTATTTCTAACCAATCTGAAATAGGATAAGGCTTTCCAGATCCTATAACTACTTCATATATGATATTTTGATTAATAAGAAGCCAAACGGCTTCCATAAAATCTCCAGAATAATTAAACTCTTTTTGAATGTTATAATCCCCTATTCGGAATTTAATCTTGGACTCTACAGATAAATCTTTTACGAAATTTATTATTCTCTGATTTAAATGATTATTGGATCTAAAAGGACTATCGTGATGAAAGAAAAAACCTAAATAGACCTGAACGTTGTGTTTTTCCCTAAAATATCTAGATATATGAGTAGCGTATATTCTTTCAGCTGAATATGTACTGTTGGCTTTAAATGTGGTAAATTCATTGATTGGCTCTCCATTATTTTCAAATTGTTCAGCACTTCCGGCAATAAAAACTTTAGATTCTTTTGAATACGTTTTTACACTTTCTAAAATATTTATAGTCCCTAAAGAAATACTTGAGTGGTTTTCAAATAAAAATTCATGAGATACATTTGAAGTAGCAGCAAAATGAAAGATATAATCTGGCTTTATACTATTTATCAAGTTGGAAACAAAATCATAATTAGATACGTCACCTTTTATAGGAGAATTATTTCTTGAAACCAGATGCGTTGTTACTTTGTTATTTATTAAAATATTATTTAATAAATGACCGTCTTGACCAGATGCACCAAAAATTATAGCTGATTTCATTAAATGATTTCAATTTCAGGTAATGGGAAAATAAATTTCACACCAGTTTTTAAATATTCTTTTTCTCTACTAAGTATGTTGTCTTTAAAGTGCCAAGGAAGAACAAGAAAATAATCTGGCTTATTCATTTTTGCTTCCTCTTCAGAAATAATTTTAATATGAGTGCCCGGCGTATATTTTCCAAACTTTTCTTCATTAACCTCTGCAATGAAAGGTATCTCTAACGATGTGAATTCACAAAATTGAAGTAACACATTTCCTTTAGTTGAAGCGCCATAGCCATATACTTTTTTGCCAGATTTAACTAATGATAGTATTAATTTTCTTAGGCTATCTCTGTGCTCAAAAATTCTTTCCTTAAAAGCCAAATACGGAGAAATATTGTCTAATTTCATTTGTCCCTCTTGAAACAACATCCAATCAATTAATACATCATTAACAATATAATTAGCATCAGCTCTACTTGCAGTTACCGCAAAACTTCCTCCATTAATTGAATTAGTTTGAACATCTATAATTTTTAGATTAACACTTTCTAAAAGCTCTTTTACAACTTTTAAAGAATAGAATTCTATATGCTCGTGACAAATCGTGTCGTATGCATTTGTTTTAAGCATTGATGGCATATAACTCTGCTCAAAATGCCAAATGCCATTATCATCCAAAATTTCATAGATATCCTTTGCAAACTTTTTAGGATCTTCAAGATCATAGAACATTGCAATAGAAGTAACTATTTTAGCTTTTTTACTTTGAAATTTATTTTCGAAAAGTTCTTTGGTAAAAAAATCTGGAATCAATGTTATATCATCACTATAATAATCTTTAAATTTCAGTCCTGTGGGATCGATACCTACTTTTATACATGGCTTACTATAGGCTTTTAAAGACGTTGCATCATTACTTCCAATATCTATTACTATGTCATTTGGATTTAACTGCACCAGATTTTCAAGAGAAGTGATTTTGTTTGTTAAATGTTCAACCATTGAAACATTAAGCCCAGACCTGTAACCATAATTATCACCGTACATTTCCCCTAAATCATAAGAGTGCTTTAACTGTAATAATCCGCTTTCTTTTGCCCAAACTAAATCTAAAGGCCCTTTAGTTACCTTTTCTTCTTTAGAACTTGGAAACACGCCCGTTAAATATTGTTCTCCTAAAGAAAGAATATCAACTAAGTCACTTTCTCCGGATATTCTACATTTATTTATTTTTTCCATTTTTACTGTAATTACTGTTTTAAAACAAGGCTTTTAACTTATAAATAAAATCTCTGCCTGCGAAACCATTTAAACCTGCTATTATTATTATTGAAATTTTATTTTAAATTTATTAGCTACTTGATTTAATTTAATAAAGCGAGTAGTTATTAGTCAAATATTTTACTAAACATATTTTTAAATTTATTATATATTAAATTAAACAAAGATTTAGTTAAAAATAATATTTCTTTAAAAGTTGGAACATAAACTTTTTCTCCATAACTGATTACTCCAGATTCTCTAGAAAAATTCGAATTTATCAAATAAGCTTTATAACCTCTTTTAATGTCTTCAATTGTAATGTTTTTTGATAAATAATCATTGTACATTTTATAAGAATGGAATACTTTGATAATTGGCTCTCTAACTATAATTTCTATTAATCTTGTCTTTTGCAAATAAAAATTATACCAAGAAAATTCATAAAATGAAATTTTCATTAAATCTTTATATGAAATTTTATTTGTTATTAAAACTTGATTTTTAAAACTTCTTAGGACCAATGAGGAAAAGGTACAGTGACCATGATTTGTTAGTAATACATGTTTATTTAATTCTAAATATTTTTTTATGTTTTTCAAAGACCTATCCCTCCCAATTCCGTGCTCAAGATAATATACAGGGTCAACTTTCAATTCATTGTCTTCAATTAAAAATGAATATGGCGATTCATTTTCTGCTATAAAGTCCTTTAAATAAAAATCATCTATAAAAACTGCCTCTGAGTCGATACAATAATAATTTTCTAATAGATCCAATTCCCAAAAGCTAAGTTTTAAAATACATTGATTTACATATCCTGGACGTGTATTGTTAATACTAAAATCATTAACGAGATAATGTCCTAATTTTTCTTCATTTATGATTTTAATGTTTTCTGATTTAAATTTTTTAAATAAAGCTAACTCGCTCGTTGAACACATTAGGTACATAACAAGGTTATCCTTATTATGCTTATTAAAAGATTCTATTAATCTTTCAACATAATTGTAATCGTCTGCAAAAGTTTTTAAAAAAAATCCAAAAATAGATTTCATTCTTTTACTTTTTTATAGACATAAATCAAATTACATTTCCCTTGTAATTTATTTTCTAACGAGTATTTTTCTTTCAAAAGATTATTTCCCTGAAAAAAATTATTCCATTTTGATATACCATCTACATTAGAATCGATAACAAAATCTGGTCCAAAAAGCACGCGTCCACCCAGATTCAATAATTCATCTGTTTTTTCAATGGCTTTAAATTCGTTTTCATACAATGAATATTCATCATCATTATTTGGTATTCCTAATACCCCAAACAAAACAATATTTGAAAATTTATAACCTGGTGAATAATCAATATAATCTGTTGTTTTATGATTAAATGGACTCCCATAGATTTCATAGTTTATATCCAAATCAATAGTGTGGTATAGTTCTGGATTTTGAACAAGAAGAAAATCCCACCTGTTAAATTCATGGCATCCAACATTTAAAACATTTCCCATACAGTCAGGTAAAAAACTCTTAGATAAGTATTTTCTAGCAGGATAATTTTCATACAAATCTTTATAATGCTTAAAGACATCTTCTTTGTCATAAAATTTATACGGCTGCTTGAAAATATTCTTAATTAGTTTTTCAGTTGACTTATATTCCTCACAATTCACAGAGGATGAATGCTTAGATAAATTTATCTCCTGATTTATATAATTAAGATCAGATACTTTAGATTGAATTCTAGATTTAATCTTATTAAAAATGAAAGAAATCCCTAGTAATTTTACTCCTTTTTTAAAATAATAGTTATCAACAAATAAAAATGTAATTAGCTTTAATTTATCAAAAATGAATCCCTTAAATATATAATTACCGTAATAGATTTTTAAAGCTTTTAAGTTTAGATTAGATAAGTTTTGCTTATTTTTTGAAAATGTAAAGTAGGCCAATTTAGATTTATCTTTGACCAAATTAAATACAATATGTGATAATTGAATATGGGCATCATGACCATATTCACCGTCAGGATTGTGAGTTATTATTGAAGCGTACTCATTAAGTTTAGCTTCTTCATCTAAATATTTAGCTATTTCTTTTAATGTTTCTTCTTTCCATTTACCCAGATCAATAAAATTTAAAATAATCCCTTTCTGGTTAAAAATTTTCATGCATTTAAGAAATTTTTCTTTTCTAATTTGATTATCCCCATTTGTTAAAACAATAACATCCCATTTGGATTTACCTTCAAGTAGCTTAGACCCCCACAAAACTTCATCATCTGGATGACAAACTATCATTAAATTGCTTTTTAGAGACATATTTTTTTATTTTATTTTTAATTTTTTCTATTGTTGTTATTTTTGGATACAAATCATTATAACTTGGTCTTTTAAAATTAAATATCGACGCTGATTCTTTTTCTAAAATAACATGAATTACTTTATTTATCTGATCTACATTTCCATTATTAACAAATGTTTGATCTAACCTATTATGAATAGTGTTCCAATTTGACGCTACAGATCCAATGCAAAATAAATTTTCAATGTTTGTCTCATTATTTTCATTTTTCACAATACAATTATTAATAAATTTTATTCCCCATTTTTTTAGCAAATCAGAATAAGGTTTGTATCCAATTAAAATTGTTGTAAAATCAATATTTTCAATTTTTGAATCATCAGTTAGAATAATTGTATTTGCATCAAATTTTTGAATTTTAGTGTTGTTATACAAAACTAAATTGTGTTTATACTGTTCAACTATTTCTTTAAATTTATAATCAATATTAAAATATATTGAATCCCATGTTTGCTTTTTGATTATCCAAAAAATTTTATTTTTTTTTAAATTATGTATAATAAAATCTGCAGCTGAATTTCCTCCTCCTACTAGTGCTAATTGTTTTCCTGAATAATCAGTTTTTAATTCATAAGTGCAAGTTTCATTAATTTGAATATTTTCAAGAATATTTTTGTTTTCATAAAAGCCAGTTGATAGAATTACGTAATCTGATTCGTAGATGATTTCTTTCCCGTTATTATGTGCTTTAATTAAAAAACCATCTTTTGTCTTTATTGTAGAAAAAACATCATTGAATTCGTTAATCAATATTTTATGCTCTTTAATAAAAAAAGAGTAGTATTCTACCAGCTCTGACGAAGTAGGTTGATGTGACTCTTTTATATGGGTATTTAGCTTTGAAGGGAGGACTAATTGTTTAATATCAGAGTGCCATAAAACATCCGGATAATTCCTAAGGTTATTTAAACTGAATCCTTTTTCTAAACAAATTATCTCCCAATTAGGAAAAATTAGTTTTAATTTATAGAAGGCATTTATTCCATTAGGGCCAGCGCCAATGATTATTATTTTAAATTTATTTTTATTCATTAACATTTAAATCAATTACTTTGTTGCAACAATTAATTACTTCTAAATCATGAGAAACTATTATATACGTCTTATTTTTATTAAAAATATTTTTCAAAATCTTTCTTTTTGTTAAAGAGTCAATTGCACTTGTAAATTCATCTAAAATCACAATATCTCTATCTTGATATAAAGTTCTAGCTAGTGCAATTCTCTGAATTTGACCTCCGGAAAAATTATTTTGACCCTCGCTAATTATTTCTTTGTCTAGGTTGTTTACTGTTAAATCTTCAATGCATGAAGTTTTAATTACCTCTTGATATTTTGATTTGTTGAAGTCTATATCCCCTAAAATAATATTCTCTTTTAAAGTCTGGTTCGTTAAAAAAATATTTTGGTCTGAATATGATAAAAATTCATAATAATTACTTAATTCATTAATATTTATATTATCAATTAAAATTTCTCCTGAGGATGGTTTAATGAAACCACAGATTAAATTTAACAACGTACTTTTACCTCTACCACTTTCACCTTTTATAGCAATAATTTCATTTTTATTTATTGTAAAGTTTAAATTTTCTAAGATCTTTTTTTCGCCATAATTAAAAGAAACGTCTTTAAAAATTATTTTATCGGAAAAGCAATTTAATTTAATTTTTTGTGATGAAATAATTTGACCTTTTTGCTCTATGTTTAAAAAATTTTGAAGAACAATTAAGTGATTTTTCAATGACTTAATTTGTGAGATTGAAGAGGAAATAATATTAATATTAGGAAGTAATTTAACCAGGCTTGCGATAAAAACAACAATGGTCGTAAGATAAGTTGTAATATCTAAATTATTATAACTTATCAACAAAAGCATACATGAAACAATAATCATTAAAAATAATTCTATAAAATACGATTGAACCGATAATAATGTGGAGCCCTTAGAAATAAAGTTTGCTCTTAACTGACTTGAATTTTGATACTCTTTTATAAAATAATTTAATTTATTGTACAATTTTATTGTTTTAAAAGAGTTGATGATTTTGAACAAATTATTATTCATTATAAAATCTTCTTGAACTCTTTTTTTACTTAAAATTGAGATTTTTTTTATCAATATTTTATAAGGAACTATAATTAAGCTTAAAAGAATTCCAATTAATATTACAATTTTATAATTTGTGTAAATTAATAATGCGGAAATAGTTAACGTCATAATAACACTTGACACTAATTTTAAATAGGAAACAGCAAAATCTCCCAAATACATACTCTCTCTGTGAATTAATCTGATTTTTTCTGAATTATTAATTTTATTAAAATTCAATAATTCAGTTCTCATTATATACTTCAGCATAAAAATTGAAAAATCTGAATTTAAATTGTTTAATTTAAAATTTTGATAATAAGCTATTAAACTAGAAATTGATGCTTTTATTAAAAAAATTAAAACAAGAATAATTGGTAAAAAAAGTTTGTAATTGAACTTTTCTGGAAGGAAAAAATATTTTTCAGTTAAACTTTGATCAGTAAAAATAAATTCGGTAATTGGAATAAGGATTGCAAGACTAACAACTTCAAGAATTGACACTATAATGGCTAAAATGGGTAAATAAAAAAAAACAATTTCATTTTTATCCACTTTTTTAAGAAGAGAATAAAATAACCTTAAGTCAATATTTATTAAGTTGAACATTATAAACTTTGATTTATTAAGTTTCTTTTAATTACAATTTCTCAAGCAGCCAACTAGATGACTGTATTTTATCTCGAAGCCCATCAATGAGTGCCACATTCATCTCTTCACAAATAGGCTTCTCAGGAATAGTATCATTGTTTTGATCCCCTCCATTGGCAAAACCTAATTCAAACTCTCCTCCAAACTGCTCAGCAATCATTTTAATGGTGGCGCAAACTGTTCTAGTCGGTATCAAAAGAGAGAATTGCCTTATCTACGGCTTTAATGTTTGAAACGATGATCATACGCTCTTTTTCATCCTGAAACTCCTTACTTCCTTTCAACTCTCTTTGATGGTCGTTATTAACGATAACAAAAAGCTTATCGGCCAAAACCTTAGCATTATAAAATACTCTAGGTGCCCTTTATGAATGGGGTTAAAGTATCCTGAAACTATAATAGCTTTTTGCTTTTCCAAATTAAAAAAGATCATTAATGATTTTTACTACTGCTGGTAGGTGAGATTTCTTTTGTGGTAAAATTAGTGCTCTTTTCATCCCTTTCCAATTGAATATGTACTTGATGAAAGAACCCCTCTTCCATCAAAAATTATAGTCTTTGAATAATCTAAACTTTTAAATGCCTCCCACTCGGTTAAAATCGCTGCTGCATCAATGCTTAGGTCTGATGTACTTATAGAATCTAGTACTAAAATCCGCGTAGTTATATTTTCTTTGTTTGAAGCCTCCCAATAAAAATCAATATCACTAAAGATAGATTCTTTAGATACCGTCGGATCGTAAATTTCCAAAATTGCTCCCGCTTTAAATAGCTTTTCAGCCACATAAATTGCAGGGCTTTCTCTAGAATCATTGGTGTTGGCTTTAAACGCCCATCCCAAAACAGCAATTTTTTTCCCGGTTAAATCACCCCCAAAATGATCAATGATTTTTTGTGCAAAGCGATCTTTTTGGTAATCATTTATCTTAATTACCTGATGCCAGTAGTCTGCTACTTCATCGAGTCCGTAATGG
>Ga0209654_1000780_pt1 | contig 28964 bp, 21 predicted proteins | sample SaaInl1SG_22_DNA_FD_184646 | JGI IMG/M metagenome (GOLD analysis project Ga0209654, IMG submission 184646) | Marine microbial communities from expanding oxygen minimum zones in the Saanich Inlet - ESP_161SG_22_DNA (SPAdes) (version 2) | ecosystem: Environmental > Aquatic > Marine > Intertidal... | reverse complement strand
GGGTAGTAATATTGATGAAATGGAAGTAGAGATTTACGACGGTTCGACTTGGACTTCGGAATTGACCATTAACAGCACAAACAATACCCTTCAGTCCAGTCCTGGTGATCCTTGGCAAGAGGCAGTTGTGGATCTTGCAAACTATATTGGAGATACTATAAAGGTTCGTTTCACCGCATCTCGATCTAATACATTTGGATTCGCTGCCTTCCAGTCAAACTGGGCAATAGATGATATAGAGATCGATAACGCACCTACATGTTTCAAGCCAACCGCTATTGCTAGCACGGCAAGCACGACTACCTCAATTACATTGAGCTGGACGACTGGTGGTGCGAGTAACTGGCAGATTGAATACGGTGCGCCGGGCTTTACGCCGGGCACTGGTACCATCGTTAACGCCACTACAAATCCTTATACGGTAACTGGTTTAGCGCCATCGACGTACTACGACTTCTGGGTACGTGACTCTTGTAGTGCTACTGATGTGAGTGATTGGGCGGGTGCTTTTGCAGCAGCGACCGCTTGTGGTACAGCTGTAGCTCCATACCTTGAGAACTTCGACAACGGTTTTGTTGGCGGAACAGATAACGGAACAGGCCACAACATTGGCGCGACCATTAGCCCGTGTTGGTCACGCACGGACACTGATACCAACTATCGTTGGGGTGGACGTACAGGCGCGACGGCAACAGGTCCTACGGGTCCTTCAGGTGATCATACGACTGGTTTCGGTAGCTACGTGTATACGGAATCGAGTTTTTCAACAGGTACTCCTTCAGCTACCTTGACCTCACCAAGTATTGATCTAAGTGCTCTGACTACTCCTGAGATGAAGTTCTGGTACCATATGTGGGCACAAGGAAACGGTTCACAGGGAACCCTGGTTTGGGCCATCCAAGATGTTGCAGTAGGTACATGGGTTGATTTAGATTCCATCTCGGGCAACCAAGGAAACAACTGGATTGAAGTCGTTGAGGACTTGAGCTCTTATGCGAACAAAACGGTGAAAATCAGATTCACCTCAACTAAATCGAGTGGTAATAACGCGCAATGGGGTGATATCGCTATTGATGACCTTAGTATCGATGAGGCGCCTACTTGTTTAGATCCAACAGCTTTAACAGCGACCCCAACTTCTACTACAGATGTAGATTTGAGCTGGACTACTGGTGGTGCGACATCATGGCAAATAGAATACGGTGCTCCAGGCTTTACGCCAGGTACGGGTACCATCGTGAATGCTCTTACCAATCCATTTACGGTAACCGGTCTAACTTCAGGTGTTTCGTACGATTTCTACGTACGTGATTCTTGTGGTGCTGGTGATGTGAGTATGTGGGTAGGTCCTGCTTCTGCTACTACATTTACTTGTACTGGTGGATGTACCTACACCCTAGAGCTCGGCGATGATTATGGCGATGGTTGGGGTGCGAATGGACAGTACAGCGTGTTCCACCAATTGGCGGTAACTACTGGCTCAGTGACGACCAACTACACGATGAGTAACGTCTCAGGTGCTCTGGGGTCAAACGAGACTTTCACCTTCAATGTCTGTGACGGCGATACTCTCTACCTCGAGTTTATAGACAACGGTCAGTGGGAAGATGAATGTGGATACACACTAAAAGATCCGAACGGTGTTGTTGTATCGAGCGTAGCTAATGGCTCTATGACAGCAGGTATCAAGTACCAGGGTTCGGCGAATTGTAGCTCACCGTGTCCAGCGCCAGTGCCAACATTTACATTCACAGCTAACTTCTTGAGTGTTGATTTTGACGCAACAGCTTCAACCGGTGCTGCGCTTACTTATGCTTGGGACTTCGGCGACGGAAACAACGGCACAGGTGATACACCGACGCATCTCTACGGTGCTGGTGGTACCTATGTGGTTACGTTGACTGCAACGGATTCGTGTAACCAAAGCATTGATTTTGTGGATACGATCCAGGTCTGTGAGGAATTGACAACTGCGAATATTACGTACACGCAGAGTGCCTTTGACATCAACTTTGATGCTTCGGGTGTTGCAGGGGCCGATTCAGCCTACTGGACCTTCGGAGACGGAAATACAGGTAATGGATTGAACTCAACGAATACCTATTCTGGTTCGGGTAATTTCCAAGTAGATGTAACGGTTTACAATGCCTGTGGCGATCAAGCGGATACCACATTCTTTGTGACCATCTGTGTGCAGCCTACAGCAACCTTCTCAGCACAAATCTTGAGTGCTGGTGGTGGTGGTATGCAGGTCCAATTTGACGGTACGAATTCGACAGGTGGTAACAGCTACTCGTGGAACTTCGGTGATGGTAATACCAACACAACCTCAAATTACCCGCTTCATACCTACGCAGTTAATTCTACCACTTACGTAGTGAGTCTCACGGTCTTCAATTCTTGTGGAGATTCAGATACCTACTCGAGCGTCTTGGGAGATGCCCTAGGCGAAGACGAGTACACGTTGTTCAATTTGAAAGTATTCCCGAACCCTGCGAAAGGATTCATTACTCTTGAAAGTGATGCAGGTATGGAAGGTACTATCTCGCTCATTGATGCGCTTGGTCGCACAGTGGTTGAGATGAATGCCAGTGGCATGTCCAACCAAGTAATTGATGTTCGCGATCTAAGCGCAGGTACGTATGTCTTACGAGTGTTGAATAACGGTCAGCTCTTCCAAGAGCGCGTTCAGATTGTGAAGTAATTCCAATTGCGATAAAGTAAAAAGCCGCCCCATCGGGGCGGCTTTTTTATGCAAAAAAAATGGCTTACGCCTTTTTGACAAACTCGCTTTTAAGCATCATTGCACCGAACCCGTCAATCTTGCACGAGATGTTATGGTCGCCATCAACGAGCTTGATACGGCTGACTTTTGTACCTGGTTTAATGGGCTTAGGAGCACCTTTCACCGGAAGGGATTTAATGACTACCACGCTGTCTCCATTCTGTAGTATATTTCCATTGACGTCATATACAGCGCCTTCCTTCGCGGCATCTTCAGGGTTCCATTCATGACCGCATTCAGGACAAACTAAGAGCGCGTCCATTTCGTAGGCATACGGCGATTTACATTCAGGACAAGGCGGGTAATTAGACATAAATTAGTATTTAGGTAATAGAAAAGAAATGCCGCTAAGTAAGGTGATCAGGGCAATAGCTAAATAGGCGAGTGAAGGGTAGCCGAAGGCTCCTGCAGCGAATCCGGTAAGTGCGCCAAAGACATACCCCATATCTCTCCAAAATCGATACGTTGCCAATGCTTTAGGACGCCACACGGGGTGACTGTTATTGCTAATGCCGACCAGGAAGGTAGGGTAGACCAGCGCTGTCCCTATTCCAATGAGAAGGTAGGGAATTACTGAAAGCGCACCCTCTGGAAACAGAAAGAGCCCTAGCGACTGTAGGATCATTCCCGAGGCACAAAGCGTCTTTATGTTCCCTGTGTTGGATAAAGGGCCAGCGAACAATTGGCCCAAACCCCATGAAGCTGCATGAATACCGGTCAGAAAGCCAATAGTTGTGAGACTCGCGTCCATAGAAAGCAAGGTAACAGGCACTAGGGCCCACAAAATCCCGTCGTTTGCATTGTTGATCAAGCCACCGACGCTGAATAAGCGTAAAGAAGGGTTCTGCCAAGAGGTATGGGCAAAGACATTGGCGGGTGTGCGCTCTGAAGTGTCGTATTCCTCCTGTGCTTCAACCAAGGCCCAAGGGCGCGTATCCGGCAAAAAGAGTAGCGCAATGACCAGTGCGAGAAGAACCACAGCGCCGCTGGCAATCAATATGTAGCGAAAATCGCCATTGGTGTCCATGAACGAAGCTGCAAGAGCAGAGGCTCCACCCACAGCGAGATAGCCAGCACTCTCATTAAGACCCATTGCAGTGCCTCGAAGACGTTTGCCAACGATGTCTATCTTCATAATAACCGTGGTAGACCAGGTGATGCCTTGGCTTAGACCAAGCGCTACATTGGCGGCAACAGCCATCCAAGGGGCATTCATGGTCAATAAGAGGTAAGGAATGATTGCCGCAATGCACCAGCCCAAAACTAAGGACCACTTTCGTCCGATTCTGGTGAGTAGGTGACCCGTGAATAAATTGGCCACAGCCTTCGATAGACCAAAAGTTGCCACCATGATGAGCGAAGATTGTGCCTCTGCCATGCCCCAGCTCGAGGTGATCATAGGCAATAGACTACGCTCAAAACCAACCATGGAGCCCACAAAAGCACTCATGAGAACCAAAAGTGTAAACAAGGGCCAATTCTCCTTAAGGCCTAAGCGACGCTGCTTCACTTTTTACGAATCTTAATGCCGAACCAGGCGTAGATGAGTGTCATCACCGGTGAGATCAGGTTAAAGAAGGCATACATGAAGTAGTCGCCCGTAGCTACCCCCAACACAGAGCTCTGGTAAGCACCACAAGTATTCCATGGGATAAGTACAGAGGTTACTGTACCGCTATCCTCAAGCGTTCTACTCAAGTTTTCAGGTGCTAATCCTCGTTTGTCGTAGACGTCTTTGAACATTCTACCTGGAACTACAATGGCTAAATATTGATCTGAAGCAGTTACGTTTAATACCCCACAAGCGACAAGAGTGCTTGTGATCAGTGATGCTGTATTCTTGGCAAGACCCACAATTGCTGTAGTTATGGTCGCTAGAAAACCACAGGCTTCCATCGCGCCACCAAAGGCCATTGCACTAAGGATGAGCCATACGGTGCCCATCATTCCTGACATACCGGAGCTACTAAGTAGATCGGCGAGTATAGGGTTGTTGCTAGGAATAGATACTTCACCATATACACTACGCATAGCTGTTTCGTACAATGGATATTCACCGCTGCCAAGTTGAGTTAATAGGTTCCCTTGGAACAGTAAGGCCATGATAAGACCGCCAAGTATACCCGCGGAAATAGCGACCAATGCATCTGTTTTTTGAGAAATAAGTGCAATGACTCCAATAGGGACCAAGAATACCCATGGAGTTACGTTAAAGGTCTCGGCGATTAGGTTTTGAACAACTGCAATTTCTTCGGCATTCAGGGCGCCATTTGAATAGCGTAGGCCAATAACGGTAAATAGAATTAATGAAATGACAAGACTAGGTACCGTCGTGTAAAGCATGTAACGGATGTGGGTGAATAGATCAGTACCCGCCATAGCAGGAGCAAGGTTGGTCGTATCGCTCAAAGGACTCAGTTTATCACCGAAATAGGCACCCGAGATGACGGCACCTGCAACAATGGCCACAGGAATTCCCATGGTCTGTCCAATCCCCATAAGGGCAATACCTACCGTCGCTGTTGTGGACCAAGACGAACCTGTGCTTAAACTCACCAGGGCAGCAATAATCACAGCCGTTGGTAAAAAGAAGGTGGCGTTAATCAGATCCAGTCCATAGTAAATCATCGCCGGCACAATACCGCCAACGAGCCAAGTACCTGCTAAGCCTCCAATTAGAATAAGAATATAGATGGCACCGGCTGTATCCTTAACATTGGCTTTGATTTTCTCTAGAATGGCTTCGACTTTAGTCCCGTTCATCACACCAATACCGCCCGCAATTAGGGCTGAGACGAGCAGTATGACTTGGTTCGAACCACTTAAGGCATCGTCACCGTAGACATAGCCAACATTGAACCAAAGCAAAAGCATGAGCACTACCAATGGGCTCAATGCCAATAGTAGCTGTAGAGTGTGTTTCTTTTGTGCCATATCCTGCAAGATACAACGCGCGGGCCTTCTTAGCTCATCGCCGTGATAATGTCTTGCTTGGTGATGATATGGTGTCCTTCACCAAATTCTACGAGTACCGCACGGTGTCCTTCTTTTACCATACGAGCTACCTCTTCGATCGGTGTCGTTAGCTCGACTACAGGATAGGCAGCACCCATCACTTCACCAATGAGCACATTAGTATTTGGGTTGTCCAACATACAGTTAAGTATGCATTGATCGTCAATAGCACCCACCACTTTTCCCTCTTCTATAACTGGTATTTGGGTGATATCATGAGTCTTCATCAAGCTTGCTGCATTACTGAGTGGGGCAGTAGGGCTGACTGTAACTAGAGGTAAATGACTATGTCCGTCTATGAGGTCCTTGGCGACCTTGTTCGCTGGAGCGAGGTATCCTCTATCGCGCATCCAATCGTCGTTGTATACTTTCCCTACATAACGAGACCCGTGGTCGTGGAAGAGCACAACTACCACATCTTCAGGGGTAAGCTGATCCTTAAGCTGACGCAGGCCTTGGAAGGCTGAACCACAGCTGTATCCTAAGAACAGACCTTCTTTTTTGGCCAATTCTCTCGTGGCAATGGCACCGTCTTTATCTGTAACCTTCTCGAAGTAATCAATTACGTCAAAATCAACATTCTTTGGCAAGATATCCTCACCAATACCTTCCGTGATGTAACTGTAGATTTCCTTTTCGTCGAATTCCCCGGTCTCGTGGTACTTTTTGAATACTGAACCGTACGTATCAATGCCCCATACCTTAACAGCGGGGTTTTGCTCTTTCAAATACTTTCCAACTCCAGAAATAGTACCGCCAGTGCCTACACCTACCACGAAATGCGTCACTTTGCCTTCTGTCTGCTCCCAGATTTCAGGACCTGTACTCTCGTAGTGTGCCTCACGGTTGCTGAGGTTGTCGTATTGGTAGGGATAAAACGAATTGGGAATTTCTTCATTCAATCTTGATGCAACGCTGTAGTAGCTGTCCGGGTGCTCCGGTGCAACATTCGTAGGACATACGATAACCTCTGCACCCATGGCGCGCAGGATATCCATCTTCTCCTTGCTTTGTTTATCACTGAGCGTACAGATGAGCTTGTAACCTTTAACAATAGCTGCCAATGCAAGCCCCATTCCGGTGTTTCCAGAGGTACACTCTATGATGGTGCCACCGGGTTTCAAGTCACCACGCGCTTCGGCATCTTCGACCATTTTAAGCGCCATTCGGTCTTTCACGCTATGTCCGGGGTTGAAGTATTCCACCTTGGCATATACGGGACAAGGGAAATCTGCTGCGATTTTATTGAGTTTTATCATTGGGGTATCTCCAATGGTATCAAGGATGCTATCGTAAATAGGACGCATAAGATTGTATTTGGGTTGCCCCTAAGTTACGCAACTATTGCACCGCTGCTTAAGCCGCTAAGAGAATCTTATACTCTTTATGGGGTCCAATTTTGAAATCCACCGCACTGGGAATCGAAGTACGACAAAAGCTACTGCCAGGAAAGCGGCATTGGCGGAAAAAATCCAGGCAAAATCGAAGGATATCGGTGCTACTGAAATATAGTAGGTACTAGGGTCCAATTCTATAAGTCCAAACTGCCATTGCAAAAAACTTGCACCCAATCCAATGAGGTTGCCCCACACCAATCCTTGCACCAGTATGCGCATACTTAACCACATAAATACTTGCAAGATCAATCGATCCGAAGCGCCCAATGCCTTTAGCGTACCAATCATTTTGGTGCGGTCTACAATCAATACGAGCAAAGCAATACATAGGTTAGCTACAGCCACTATGAGCACTATAGCTAATACCAATAAGATGTTCGTGTCAAAAAGCTCCAACCAGCCAAATATCGCCGGGTGGCGGTACTCCAAGCTTTGAACTTCCATGTTGTAGGGGACTATTGCGTTCCAATACGCAGCTACTGTATTTCTGTGCTCAGGGTCTTTTAAAACAATGCTGTAATGGGTTACGCTGTCGTTTCTCCAGCCGTTTAACCGTCGTACATCCTCAATATCCATGATGATGTGGCTGAGGTTAAATTCGTCCAACCCTGTTTCAAAGGCACTTAATACGACGGCATCCCTTAATCTTGGCGCACTTTGTTGGTCTCTGATGGAAACGAGTATTGCGGTATCACCCACTGACAAGGCTAGGTTTTTCAATAGGGACCGAGATACATGAATACCATAGCGCCCTGCATTAGAAGACTTTTTGGAAGAAAACTCCGCAAGAAAACTCCGCATCTTTAGGCTGTCGTAACCAATAATCTCAATTCCCTCAAAAACGTCTTCGGATGGATTCACAAGCAGCGATGCCTTTCGGATTTCGCCGTGCATGTGCTGAACCAATCCTTCGGATAAAATGGCCGATTGTAACGAGTCGGAGAGTAGAATAGCACCGCTTTCACCAGTGCGTTTCATGGAATACTCGTTGATATTGATGTCGCCTTCTAAACTTCGGAATTGGTCATTTATAGCATGTTGCAATCCCTTGCCTGAAGTGATTGATAAGATAACCAGAGCCATACCTAGGGCAGTGGCATATATACTTAACTTAAGTAATGGTCTAACCACAGAGGGACCCGACGACTTTCGTATCTTTTGCGCTATGGAAAAAGCTTCTTTCACTCTCGCGCAATTTAGAACAACTATCGCGTTATTCGCAGCATTGCTCCTGTGCTTTTCAGCGCGCGGGCAAGAAAGTTACCTACCGGGTATTGCGCAACCTGGAGAGTACTACATGAAGCTGACCGAAAAATCTGTGGCGGTAGTCGCCAATGCGACTTCATTGCTACCTAACGGCACCCATACGGTGGATCATTTGATTTCGCTGAGTGTGGATGTGCAGCAAGTCTGGGCACCGGAACACGGCTTCAGAGGCGATGCTGATGCTGGAGAGCATGTGGAAGACGGCCGCGATCCCAAGACAGGTATACCTATCAAGAGTTTGTACGGTAAAACCAAGCGTCCACCTACGGATTGGCTGGAGGGCTTGGATTGGGTCATCTATGATATTCAAGACGTTGGGGTCCGATTTTACACCTATAGCACTACGTTGAGCTATGTCATTGACGCATGTGTAGAAGCCGGAGTCCCGCTCATGATTATGGACCGGGGCAATCCAAACGGTCATTACATCGACGGTCCCATCTTAAAACCAGGCTTCGAAAGTATGGTAGGCTTGCATCCCATTCCGGTAGTGCACGGTTTAACCATGGGAGAATATGCTTCCATGGTCTATGGAGAGCATTGGATGCCTGCGACAGAGAATGAACATTGGCGTACCGCCTTTGAGAAGAAGGGCGGTATAGAAGTTATCCGATGCAAAGGGTATTCTCACCATAAGGTCTTCACGGAATTCCAGGTTCCTCCGTCGCCCAATCTCCGCTCAATAGAGGCCATCTGGCATTACCCAAGCTTGTGTTATTTCGAGGGTACCCCCATTTCTTGTGGACGAGGTACTGATGCACCATTTACACGTTTTGGTGCACCGTGGCTTGATGGGAGCGGGTACGAGCATAGGTTCATACCTGCGCCAGATCACGGATCGAAGTATCCCAAATTTCAAGGAAAGCAGTGCGTTGGAGTCCAATTGTCCCAGGATATAACGACGGCTGGGATTGACAAACGATTGGCCCCGGATGAAATCGATTGGACCTATTTGTTTGATGCCTATGCGTATTGGAAAGAAAACGCTCCCACGGAGGCGCCAGAATTTTTTAATGCGTTCTTCAAAAAATTGGCCGGTTCAAACGAACTACAGCAAGCCTTGGAATCTGAAATGAGCGCACAGGAGTGGGTGAACTCTTATTATAGAGAGTTGTACCAATACAAGCAAAAGGCTTATGATTACGCGCAGTATAATGGGGTGCCTAGACGTATAAGTCCAACTAGACACGATAATTAAAAAAACCGCTCGAGGCGGGGTTTCATTATAAAGGGAGAAGCGGCTTGTTTCTAGTTATTCTTCATTGCTTTTGCGTTCCTCATAAGTTAAAACCCGATAATTAAAACGCTATTTATTGGCGTTAAACTTGTATTTTGACTTACGGTGGGAACTATTGCACCTTAATTTAAATAATGGCCAAGAAAAAAGAAGAAATAAAAAAAACGGAGGAGCAAGAGGTTCAACAACCCATTCAGACTCCTACCAATATGATTGCCGTAGGTGCGTCAGCCGGTGGTCTGCAGGCCATCCGAAGATTCATCTCTGAACTGACTGAACTACCAGATACAGCAGTTGTAATCATTCAACACTTAAGTGGCGAGCACATTTCTTTGATGGATCAGCTCATAGAAAGGTACACCAAAGTAAAGGTGAAGTTCGCTGAACCAGGACCTATTGAAGCAAATACCATTTACCTAAACAATGGTACTTTTAATATCAGTGTTAAAGACGGTCAATTTGTAAGTGTAGATCGCTATAAAACAGATTACGACTACTATTTCCCTATCAACTTGTTTTTTACCTCTGTGGCTCACGAATATGGGGCGCATGCAGCAGGTATAATTCTTACTGGTACCGGTACGGATGGGTCAGAGGGTATTATGGCCATCAAAGAATTTGGCGGTATCGTCATGATTCAAGATCCTGAGCAAAGTGAATTCAACGGCATGCCTGAAGCTGCTTTGAAGCAAGGGGTACATGATTTTGTCCTACCACTTAAAGAACTAGGGGAACACGTACAGCGCATGTTCTCTTCATCCTTGGTAAGGATAGCTTCTGTTACAGAACGTAAGGATTCTGTGAATGATCTTGGTGATCAAGAATTTGAGCGTTACGTGAACAGAATCCTAGTTCACATAAAATTTCTGACAAGAATGAATTTCTTGTCTTACAAGAGATCGACCATTAATCGTCAGATCATCAAGCGCATCTTCCTGACGAACTCGTCTGGAATTAAAGAATATTACGAGAAGATTTTAAATGATCCAGACGAGGTAAAAGATCTTGCTCAAGGGTTTTTGATTCGAGTGACGAGATTTTTCCGTGATGAAAAAGTCTGGAAGGCACTAGAGAAATCGGTTGTCCCAGAATTGATTGAGCGAGGAAAGACCAAACCATTGAGAATTTTTTCTGCCGCAACCTCTACAGGAGATGAAGCCTACTCATTGGCCATATTGCTAAAGGAAGCTTCTGAAAAAGCTAAGGTGGACATAGACTTTAAAATTTTCGCCACAGATCTTGATAGTGAGGCTATTTCTATTGCGAATAGAGGATTTTATGGTAGTCCGGCTTTAGAAGAATTACCAGAAAAACTCAAGGAGAAATACTTTACACCTTTAGAAAACGATACGTGGTCTTTAGATCCATCTCTTCGCGATCACATTTTATTTGCTAGACATGATTTGTTAAAGGATCCACCGTTCATACATCTGGATCTTGTACTCTGTAGAAACTTGTTCATCTATTTACAAGAAGATGATCGGGTGTCACTTTTGAGCCGATTCCATTTTGGCTTGGATGATAATTCATTCCTTCTATTGGGTAGAACTGAGAGTATCGCAAGCGCTGCCAGACATTTGTTTGATCCTCTAGATGAGCAAAACAGAATATTTAAAAAACGTCATACACGAAACAGAGTTCTTTACCTGAAGAATGACGAATCATATCAACCGCAGGAAAGTGCAGCTCGTTCTGTGCTTCCAAAACCCATAACAAAAATTAAAGGAGAACTGTCTACTATGAAGGATACACAATATGGAGAGAGCTCAAGACTGTTTATGCACTACTCAGAGATCTTATTGAATAAGATTTCTAAACCCGCCATGTTAATTGATGAGAACTTTAATATTCTCTTCATGGCTGGGGATATCAGCGATCTCGTAAGAATGCAACAAGGTATGCCTGATAATTCAGTTGGGAATACAGTACACAAAAGCCTAGTGAGCATATTCAAGGATGGAGTTCAAAGCTGCTTGGAAAAAAACAAGCCAGTACAGTATGAAAGTGTTGTCATTGCGGAGAAGGAAAACAAGGTATTGTCTTTGACTTTCACCCCTGATAATAGTGCTCTTTTGGATACTTCAATCGCAGTGATGTTCTTAGACAGTTCACTTCCTGCGGCAATGGTGGAGGATGCATTAAATATTAGTCCTAAAGAGATTGAGTTGCGCAAGATTCAGGTACTTGAAAATGAATTGAGCCGCACAAAACTGAACCTTCAAAGCACGGTAGAAGAACTTGAAACTACCAATGAAGAGCTTCAAGCTTCAAACGAGGAGTTATTGGCGGCTAATGAAGAGCTTCAGAGTGCCAACGAGGAGTTGCAATCGGTGAATGAGGAATTATACTCAGTGAATACTGAGCTTCAAGAAAAGATGGTAGAGTTGAGTAACCTTCACTCTGATATAGATTCTATGATTCAAAGTACCAACCTAGGGGTACTCTTCTTGGATTCGGAATTGCACGTTCGTAAGATTACTCCGAGTGCTATAGATCAATTCAACTTTACCGAGGCTGATGAAGGTCGCCAGTTGAAAGACTTTACCAAGAACTTTGAACTGCCTTCTTTGATGGAAGACATCGATAGAAGCCGCAAAGAAGTAGTAACGGTGGAGCATAAGATTCACAATAATAAGTTGAATGCAGAGTTTATTCTCCGTATTTCACCATACCGCCGCATTGTTATGAACAAGCAAGTGATTGAAGGTGTAGTACTCGCCTTTATCGATTTAAGTCCAGGATTAATCAAGAGTAATTAAATTCTTTATAGCAAGAAAAGCCCCGCCATTGGCGGGGCTTTTTTATGCACTTATTTGAAGTTTTTCAGATTACTTCCAAGACTTCATGTCCTTTTCAAGACCTGCACGGTAGGAAAATGCTCTACCCATGCTATCATAGGCTGCTTGGCCCATTTCAATAGCTTTCTTGCCTTGCTTTTTAGCTTCTTTCTTCTCGCCAGCAGCTGCTAATACTTGTGCTTTTACCCAGTTGGTGTACCAGTTGCTTGGGTCCAATTCTAGAGCAGTATTGATCATCTCAATGGCTTTCTCATGCTCGCCAGCTTTGCTGTAGAAATCTGCCGCATTGCGGTAACTTCTTTTTGCATCGCTAATGGCTTGAGCCACATTCTTCGCACTCTCTGCGTCTGAATCTACTTCTACAGGGATAGCCACGGCCGTGTTCTCCCATTCCATGATAAGATTAGCGCTATTGGTAGTGAAGGCATCAAAGTCGATGGCGAAGCTCTCGTCAAAATCGCTCTTCATGGGCATTACTTTGAATCGAGCTACATCGTTAGAAGAATCATAACCAGAATTTCCCCAAAGATTAGTCTGTGTTGATACGATGATGGTCCATTCGGTTTCTCCTGGAATGGTAAATAGTGCATATTTACCCGCCTTGATGCTCTCGCCACCTAATTTAAAATCCGAAGATGATGATAGTATGGTACACGCATTAGCACCAGTTCTCCATACTTGGCCGTAAGGGACTAAGTCTCCAAAGATCGTGCGTCCTTTCGTACTAGGGCGACTGTACACAACTTCGAAATCAGTGAGTCCAACTCTCTGGCTCAAGGTTGCTGTGGGTGAAGGTTGAGGTAATTCTTGAGCTGATGCGCTCCAACTTAGGCTTAAGGCAAGGGCGCCTACAATCCATTTTCTCATGTTAGTTGTTTTATAGGTTTTATGTGAAGTTAAGTCAAAAAACCTACAAAAAGTTCAACTACAGCGCCATCATTTTTAAGGCCGCTACAGCCGCTTCAACACCTTTATTGCCGTGCTTTCCGCCGCTGCGATCGCGACTTTGATCAATGGTGTTGTCAGTTAGTACACAGAAGATGGTTGGCGATTCATAACTTAAGTTGAGCTCGGTCACTCCATAGGTAACGCTTTGACATACGTAGTCAAAGTGTTTAGTTTCACCTTGGATAACACAACCTATGACTATGACTGCGTCTGGATCGTGTTGATCGTGCATTGACTTTGCGCCAAAGGTCAGTTCAACAGCCCCAGGCACATCTACTTCAATGATTCCGTCTTCAGAGACACCGTGTTGAAGAAGGGTCTGCTTTGCGCCTTGCGCAAGGCCAGAGGTAATCTCATCGTTCCATTCAGCACGTACAATAGCTACAAGCTTTCCTTCGCCAGAAGGGACATTGTCGTTATTTGTACTGTCTAAATGTTGATGAGCGGTTGCCATATTGCTTATTTAAGCGCTGCGATAACACCTTGGATGCTTGCCGCTTGACGCGATTCAGGGTAATCCTCAGCGATGGTCTCATACAACTTCACAGCTTTGGTAGATTCACCGTTTGCTTCAAGGGCTAGACCAGCTTTCCACAAGAATAGAGGCGTAGTGAAAGAGTTGTCTGTAGACTTCGCAGCTTTTTGGTAGAAATCAGCTGCATCGTCCATTTGTCCTAATTCAACAAATGCATCACCAATAACGCCCAATGCCATAGCACCAGTTGCCGTGTTTGAAGCGTTGTAGCTATCTAGTTCTTCGATTGCGTTTTGGAATTCACCCAAAGAATAGTAGGCTAGACCAGCGTAGTAATGCGCGCTATTTCCTGCTGGCGTACTGCCGTACTCGTCAATAATATCTAGGAAGCCATAGTTGGCGCCGTTGCCGTTTAGGGCTAGATCCATAGAATCTGCTTCGAACCATTTAATGGCTTGTGCCATTTCTGTTCCTGACTCTGCAACTGTAGGAGCTACTACGTAAGTGTTGTAAGCAAAGAAAGCAAGAACAACAGCAACAACAGCACCGACTGCGATACCTACTTGCTTGGCGTTGTTTTCCAAGAACTGTTCTGTCTTGGTCAACGTCTGTTCTACATTATCAAATCCTAAGTTATCCTGCTGTGCAGGTGCGTTCTTCTTAGCCATGGCTATAATATTGTTGAGTCCGCCAAAAATAGTACAAATTTTGACTCTAGGAAGCCTATTTTTGTCGCTATGGACAAGCTTATTATTGGGGCATTAGAATTGACTCATTTTAAAAACCACCGCAGTTCGAAGTGGGATTTTAATGAGAAGGTGAATATCATTACTGGTAACAACGGTAATGGTAAGACCAATGTGCTAGATGCCTTGCATTACTTGAGCTTGACGAGATCTTACTTAGGTGCCACTGACGGTCAAAACATCACCCATGGTGAGACCATGGCTCTTTTAAAAGCGAACATAGAGCGCAAGGGTAGAGAGCATAGTTTGGATCTCGGATTGAAAAAAGGTCAGAAAAAGAAGGTTCGAGTTGACGGCAAAGAAGTAGAAAGATTGGCAGATCACGTCGGATACTTGCCAGTAGTTATGATTTCTCCTATGGATCGCGATCTTATTTTAGATGCGGCAGAAACTAGACGGAAATTAGTCGATGCTACAATCAGCCAAAACAGTAGGGAGTACTTAAATGCACTAATCGCATACAACAAGGCGCTTTCTCAAAGAAATACCACCTTAAAGTATTTTGCTTCCAACAGGACTTTTGATGCTTCATTGTTAGAGCTTTACGATGATATCCTAGTTGAAGAAGGAGTGAAGATATTTGCCTTTCGTAAGAGTTTTGTAGAAGAGCTGCAACCGGCTATTCAACGTTTTTATGAAGTGCTTAGCGGTGGAAAGGAAGAAGTTTCGGTCACCTATAAAAGCGCTTTGCACGAAATGGGTATGCGGGAGCTGCTTAATTCGAAGCTAGATAAGGATAAAGTCTTGCAATATACTTCTGTGGGTACCCATAGAGATGATCTTGTTTTCCAGCTAGGCGGTTATCCTATTAAACGCGTGGGGTCGCAGGGGCAGCAAAAGAGTTTCTTGATTGCATTGAAATTGGCCCAGTTTGAGATTGGTCGAAAACATCTTGAGATGGCCCCTTTGCTTTTACTAGATGATATATTCGACAAGTTGGATGAAGGTCGCGTGGCCAACCTATTACAGCTCGTAAACACAGAAGATTTCGGACAAATCTTCATTACAGATACGCATTCTGAGCGCATGAAGCAACTTAGTGAAGCTTTGCAATTGCAGCACACCACTTTTGAAATTAACGACGATGGCTCAATTCAAACGCTCTAACGAACAGAATATGGGCGAGGCACTCAGCGAGTGGCTCGATCGTTACCGTCTTCGTCAAGGGACGGATAATAGTAGGGTGTTGCAAGCCTGGGATGAAGTCATGGGGCCTTCTGTGGCACGCCAAACTTCGCGAAAGAAAGTAGAAAACGGCGTCTTAATTATTCAGCTGGATAGCTCAGTGGTTCGTAAAGAATTATTGATGGTAAAAGCGAAAATTGTTTCCGCGATCAATGAGCATGTTGGACGGTCCGCCATTAAGGACCTACACATTTTCTAGTCTTCAAGTAAATCTGGCCTGCGCGTTTTAGTACGCTTATAAGCCTCTTCTTCTCGCCATGCTTCTATGGCTTTGAAATCCCCACTGGTTAGAACCTTTGGTACCTTGTGACCCCTAAAATCTTCAGGACGAGTATAAACAGGTGGAGCTAGTAAATCGTCTTGGAAACTATCTGTGAGGGCAGAGGTCTCGTCGTTTAATACTCCTGGGATTAATCTTATGATGGAATCACTTATTACAGCGGCAGCAAGCTCTCCACCACTAAGTACATAATCACCAATACTGTATTCATGAGTAACCCAGTGATCACGTACGCGTTGGTCAATTCCTTTGTAATGACCACAAATGATCATAAGGTTGCCTAACATGCTTAATTGGTTGGCATCGCTCTGATCGTAACGCTTTCCATCTGGAGTCATGTAAAGAATGGCATCGTACTCGCGGTCTTTTTGTAAGTCCTCGATACAATCTACCAAAGGACCACATTGCATCACCATTCCTGCACCACCGCCGTATTGATAATCGTCCACTTGCTGGTGCTTACCTACGCCATAGTTTCGTAGCTGATGTACGTGCACCTCTGCAATGCCTTTATCCTCAGCACGTTTGAGGATGCTGTGGGCGAAAGGACCTTCTAGGAGTTCCGGAAGTACTGTGATGATGTCTATCCGCATGGATTACTTTTTCAAACCAATTTCAATTAGTCGCTGCTCTAAATAAGCACCTGCCGTGATATTTTCGAATGCCTTCGGACGATCATCACTTATGCAGCCTTCAAGAGCATTCAGAGGCATTTTGCCTACTGGATGCAAAAAGAAAGGAATAGAGTAGCGCGAAGTGCCCCATTTTTCTTTGGGAGGATTCACAACGCGGTGTGTGGTCGATTTCATCACTCCATTGGTCAATCTTTGGAGCATATCACCAACATTTACTACCAAAGAACCTGGAATGGCAGTAATGCCAATCCACTCGTTTTGTTTGTTTAGGACTTGCAGCCCCTCAGCACTAGCACCCATAAGCAGGGTGATTAGATTGATGTCTTCATGTTGTCCTGCGCGTACACTATCGCCGGGGTCTTGTGTGATTGGCGGGTAGTGGATGGCACGAAGGATGGAATTGCCACCTTGTACCCAAGGCTCGAAATAATCAGCATCTAATTTCAAGTATGTGGCAATGGCCTTAAGTAGCTCTCGACCTATGCTTTCTAGCTGTTGGTAGGCATGCTTAAATGCAGGCGCAAATTCTGGAAGTTCCTCAACGCTAACATTGTCATGGTATTCAGGGCCTTCGTACGCGGGCACTGGTTGTCCCACTTGCCAGAATTCTTTGAGATCAGCGGCTTCAATACCTTTAGCATGTTCTTTCCCAAAAGAGGTGTATCCTCTTTGTCCCGCGAGTCCTTCTATTTCATAGGACGATTTAATGCTCTTATCCAATGCGAAAAAATCGGCTGCTTTACTGTACAAGCCTTCTTGCACAGATTCATTAAAACCATGATTCTTTATGGTGATAAAGCCAATGTCGGTGTATGCAGCGCCCAATTCACTGACGAATTCAGCTTTCTCATTTTCAGTCCCTTGGGACCACTTTTCGAAATCTAGATTGGGAATAGTTGCCATATTGCTAATATTAGGTTCTTTCTAACAAAAATAACTCCCTTTTTTGAGCTAAATTCAATCGCTAGATCCATCAAGCAGAAGTTATGAACGATGCCCGAACCAGGCAAATCTTAGAAGATTTTATCCTCACAAGAGCCATTGAGGAAAAAATGCTCATTTACCTCAGACAAGGGAAAATTTCCAAATGGTTCGCTTCTTACGGACAAGAGGGCCTAAGTGTCGCGGCTACTCATGCCTTGTCCAAAGATGAATTCATGTGTACCATGCATCGCAATCTCGGTGCGTTTGTGTCTCGAGAAGTTCCGCTGAAACGATTGTTTGCGCAATTTCAAGGAAAAGCGGATGGCTACACCAAAGGGCGTGATCGGAGCTTTCACTTTGGTGCAATGGAGCATCATATCGTGGGGATGATTTCGCATTTAGGGACTCAGTTAGGCGTTGCTTGTGGCTTGGCATTACGTGAGAAATTACAACAAACGGGGAAGTGTGTACTTGCCTTCACAGGTGATGGGGCTACTTCTCAAGGTGATTTTCATGAGGCGCTCAACGTAGCCGCTGTGTGGAGCTTGCCGGTAGTATTTGTCGTTGAGCGCAATTATTGGGGGTTGAGCACACCGGAGCATCAGCAGTTCATTTTTGACTCTTTTGAGCAAAAAGGCCCCGCTTATGGCATGAAGACCATGAGTTTTAATGCCAATGATCTCGAAGAAGCCACTGAAAATTTTGCAGCCGCCGCTGAATATGCCAGAAGTGAGGGTAAACCTATTCTTATAGAGGCCAATACCTTTAGATTAAGAGGTCATGAGGAAGCTAGCGGTACTAAATATTATCCTGAAGGGATGATAGAGGAGATGCAGAAGAAAGAACCCATGGCTTTGTTGCGCGCTCATCTGCAAGGTTGGGGTGTGACAGAAGAATGGATTGATCAGGAATTGGCCCGTGCTAAAAAACACGTAGATGAAGCTTTTCATGCTGCGCTTGAACTTCCGGAATTGAAATATGATAAGGCCGAGAGTTTAGCGGATGTGTATGCGCCGTCTTTTGGTTTGGATGACTCTACTTCTGCTTCAAGAGAATTGAGATTCATCGATGCCATTCATGATGCATTGGGAGAAGCCATGCGAAAATGGCCCGAGCTGGTGCTCATGGGGCAGGATATCGCCGATTATGGTGGTGTGTTTAAGGCCACTGAAGGCTACATGGAGGAATTTGGTGAAGCGCGTGTGAGAAATACACCGCTCTGTGAAAGTGCCATTGTAGGGGCGGCTATGGGATATGCCATTGGAGGTGGCAAGTCGATGATGGAAATGCAATTTGCCGATTTCGTTACCACAGGTTTTAATCAAATCGTCAATAATCTTGCAAAACTTCATTGGCGTTGGGGACAACATGTTGATGTAGTTGTGCGTATGCCAACCGGAGCGGGTGTGGCCGCGGGGCCTTACCATAGTCAGAGCACCGAAGCATGGTTTACGCATGTTCCTGGACTGAAAGTCGTTTACCCTGCGTATCCGGCTGAAGCTAAGGCCTTATTGCTATCGAGTTTCAATGATCCCAATCCAGTAATGTTTTTTGAGCACAAGGCGCTGTATAGGACTGTGAAGGAGGAGGTTCCAACTGGAATTACTTGCTTGGATCTGGGTAAATCGCATACCCAAAGGCAAGGAACAGACCTGACTATCGTTACCTACGGAATGGGAGTTCACTGGGCCATGGATTTGGCAGGGCGCAGCGACGCCTCCATTGAGGTGATTAACTTAAGGACATTGGTTCCTTTAGATTTTGAATCGATTCGAAATAGCATTGCCAAGACAAATAGAGTCGTCGTATTGCAAGAAGATATCGCCGTAGGCGGATATGGAGAGCACATTGCCTCGCGCATTGCAAGAGAGTGCTTTGAGCTTTTAGATGCTCCTGTGGAACTCGTCAGTAGCGATCCTACACCAATTCCTTTTGCCGCCGGTCTTGAGCAGGGCTTTTTAGCGAGTGCTCGACTAGAGAAAACTGTTCAGCAAATATTGGCGTATTAATTCTAGGTCGCAGGAACGAATACGAAAAAGTTTGGATAAAAGAAAACCCCCAGCGCGCAGCGCTGGGGGTTTTTATTTGAAATCTAAATCGAAGATTATTCTACGATGAATTTCTTAGTGCTTTGGTGTCCTGCAGAGCTTACAGTGTAGAAGTAGATGCCTGGAGCGAATCCTGTTGCATCAATCTCTTCAATGTGACGACCTGCATCTAGACGACCTAGTTCGCGTACTTCGATAGTACGTCCCGTAATGTCTACAATGCTCAAAGTAAATGCAGCAGCTTCAACGCTCTCGATAGCCACCTTAGTCAAGCCGTTTGTTGGGTTCGGGTAGTTTTGGCTTACTGAGAAGTTTTGTGCTTCCATTTCTTCAATACCGATGTTGTTCGGGTAGGGAGAACCTAGGTAGTAGAAATCAATTGAGCTCAATACAGAGAACGTACCGAAATCTTCAATAGGAGAGTAGGTCATGTGCAATTGGTAAGAACCGTCACCGTTATCAAACGCGTAGTCTGCAACGTTACCCCAAGTAGCATCACCGAATGTACCCATTACAGTCATTTGGCCTTCCAATGAATCGCCTAGAACGTTGTACCCTTGACATCTCCAATCTGGGAAGTTGTTCTCAGTACCAGTAACGAAAGAAGTATCACTCTCGAACCAAGAGAAGAACATCATCTCGCGGTCAGAGCTCATTGAGATGTGTGGACGGTTCGCTTCAGTTACAGGACCGTTCGTTGGATCAAACTCGTAATCGAAAGTAAACACCTGGCTTACGATGTTACACTTCCAAGTCAAACCACCGTCTGTAGTGTAGATGTCTACCAACAAGTTCACACCTGGGTAGAATACGAAATCACCTGCCATAGTACCACCTGTTGGCGTTGTACCAACACCAGGGAATACGTGTACGAACATGTGTGGGTTACCGTTGGCATCAACCGCCATATCGTGACCACGAGTAGAAGAAGTTAAGCTACCAATGTCCCAGCCACCAGTGATGGTAGAGAAGATAGTAACCAAGCTATCGCCTGTCCCTTGATCAACCAATAAATCTAGGTTTGGACCCATTGCAGAACCCCAAGTAGAACCACCGTCAGTAGTTTTAATCAAATACGGGTGAATCACTTTGTTTGGAGCGATCAAGCTGTCGTATGCTTCAATAGAGATGTAACCTGTAGTTCCACTCTCGTCAAAAGAGATACGTCCATCGCCGTAGATTTTACCGTTAGTGGCATCATTGGTTACTGGCAAATAAGCTTTGATCTCAGTCAATGCCATAGTATCTGTTGTGAAGTTCATTGAACCTTTCCATACAATGGCAGTATCTGTGTACTCTTCTACATCATAATTTGGATGGTCGAAACTTAATCCCCAGAAAGTACCGTTTTGTGTGAACGACTCTTCCAAAGTCAAGTGACCGCCTGTAGTATCTACAGCCATGTTCGTCACGGTGTTGTCCATTTTGTGTGTACCAACAAGTGCGCCACCCCAAGAACCAGCATTTGTACCAGCTAGAGTAGGAGCCCACAGTGTAACTGATGCATTCAATGGGTTCGTGTTGTTTGTTTCATTCAAAATACCGATGTGTGGGTAACGAGCGAAACCTGGGTAACCGTAACCGCTTTGGTTAGGGTTCCAGATTGGCCCTGCATTTGAAGTCCAAGTAGAACCACCATCAGTAGAGTAATCGAAACGCAAAGAACCTGAGCTGTAATCATTGTTTGTTCCGTAATCAGAACGGTGAACGAATGCAATCGTGTTCAAATCTTCGTTCGCTACCAAATTCGTCTTAGGGCCGAAAGCAGCACCGTAAACGTTTGGAGCAGTACCAATAGCAACAGCAGAGCTTTGCTTATTGTATGAAGTATTCAATGGCGTGCCATCAGCATGAGTCGCTGCGTACATCGCCGCGCTACGACCTAGGTCCATACGAGCTTCCTGAGCGGTAGCACCGATAACACTAAGTCCAGCAAATGCTAGTAAAAGTTTTCTCATAGTACGAATTTTTGTGAAGTTTAAATATAATAGAAAAGTCACTACAATAGTTCATTGTAGCATTTTTGAATTTCACGACCAATTTCTTTTGAATTCAGCGCGTCAAATGCATTTACACCGGGTTTCTCTGCGTCCAAAACACGTTGCATAGCACCAATCAGTTCCGTCTCATTTTCAGCGAATAAGGTGCCCTCGTCAGCGAATTGGGAACTACCAAACGATTTTCTTGTTATGGCCCAAATGCCTGCTTTCCTTGCCTCAAGCGTTGCAATGCCGAAGGTTTCAAAAGCGCTGAATTGAATATGAGCGTGGTGATTTGGGAGTATTCCAAGTACTTGTTCATTAGTCACACGTCCGTGAACGCCCACGTTAATGAGATTTTTCGCTTTGCTTTTGAGCACTTCTAAATCGGGTCCGCCGCCATAAAAGTGCAACTCACATTTCGAAGAAGGCAGCCTCTTAAAGCATTCCAAAATGAGGTCTTGACGTTTGATGTCGAATACAACATCTCCAACCACACAAAAGCTCTTACTTGGGAATTCTTGCGGTTGAGAAAAATTAATCTCGTCAATAATATTTGGGACCACTTGAGTCTGTGCCTTCGGTGCTACCTGTTGGATACCCTTTTCTAAGGTTTGACTCACAGGCAAAACTTTAGCAGCGCCCCCAAAGTAGTTTTTTATTAAGCCTCGTTTTAAACGACTTAAAGCTGGAAGATTTTCTTTTAGTAAACCAGACCAATGCTCCGAATGGACATAAGGTAAGCCTTTGCTAAGAGCGATTTTACTCAATAGCCAAAGGTCTTGCGCATAGCAATGAAAATGGATGATATCCGGTTTCACCTTTTCTAGAGCACCGTAGAACAAAGCAATCTTAGCGCCTAAGCTCATTTTTTTAGTTCCGTAGATGATGCAATTCCCATCTTCCACTTTGTTAAACTCACCATTTAAAAACCCCAGCACATGGGCATCAGTCCCCAAAGCATCAATATGCTTCTTGACGAAGATTCCATTTTGGGGGTCTTCAGGATTTGGATACCATTTTACAATATGTAAGACTGTGGCGCTCATTGCAGGCAATTTAGGGCGAACCTTGGGCATATTCAAACTTCTTTCTGGAGGTCTAGATTATTAATTGTACTTAGTACACTATATTGGGGCATCTAACAGAACCGACATGTTAAACACTACTGATTACATAATTATAGGCCTCTATTTTGTGGCCGTTTTTGTCATTGCATTTTTTAGCGGCTCAAAGAAGAGCGAAAACGGTGAAGCGGCGGACTACTTCCTAGGTGGCAGAAATCTCGGATGGTTTGTCATTGGGGCATCATTGTTTGCCTCAAACATTGGATCAGAACACCTCGTAGGACTTGCGGGTCAAGGTGCCTCTGGAGATTTAGTAGCGGGTCAATTCGAGCTCTTGGCCTCCCTAATTCTCATTCTTTTAGGATGGGTATTTGTGCCATTCTATTTAAAGTCTGGCGTATTCACCATGCCTGAATTTTTGGAGAAGCGCTACAACGGTTGGGCCCGTACTTACCTGTCCTACGTAAGTATCGTAGCTTATGTATTAACCAAGATTTCGGTAACCATCTTTGCAGGTGCCATTGTATTTACTGCGTTGCTCGGAATCAGCTTTTGGACAGGTGCCATTGTTATTGTCGTAGCTACAGGGATTTACACGGTATTTGGAGGTTTCAAGGCAGTAGTTTACACCGACATGATGCAGATGTTTGTGCTCGTGGGCGGATCGATTATCCTCACGGTATTTGGTCTTAATGAGCTTGGTGGAGTGGGTGAACTTATGGAAAATACCACGGCCAACCATTGGAGTCTATGGCGTCCGATGTCGGATACCAACTATCCTTGGACGGGAATTATGTTTGGTGCACCTATCCTAGGGATCTGGTATTGGTGTACGGACCAATTCATCGTTCAGCGCGTCCTCGCGGCAAAAGACATCGATACCGCACGCAAAGGCGCTTTGTTTGGTGGGTACATGAAGCTCTTGCCTATGTTTATTTTCATGATGCCTGGGGTTGTGGCTTACGCTATCGCGCAAAAAAATCCAGAAGTTTTGTCATTTGCTGATGGTAGTTACGATGCCGCGCTGCCTTTGATGGTAAAGGCCGTTTTGCCGGCAGGACTTAGAGGTTTGGTCGTCGCTGGGCTGCTCGCTGCATTGATGAGCTCTTTGAGTTCAGTATTTAACAGCTGTTCAACACTGATCACTTTTGATGTATACAAGAAATACCGTCCACAGGCCAATGATAAAGAATTGGTGCGTGCGGGTCGAATTTCAACTATTGTGCTTGTTGCCTTAGGGATTGCATGGATTCCTATGATGCAAATGATCGAAGGCGGATTGTTCCAAAAGCTTCAATCTATACAAGCTTACATTTCTCCGCCTATCGCGGCAGCCTTCTTATTGGGTATATTCTTTAAAAAGATCAATTCTGCCGGAGCACAGTGGGCGCTACTTTCAGGTGCTGTTCTAGGTGTCACTCGTCTAAGCTTCGAAATAGCGGGAGGGGAGTACTCAGGATTCTTAGGGTGGTATGTAGAAATGAACTTCTTACACTTTGCACTTTTATTGTTTGCCATCTGTTCCGTGGTTCTAGTCTTGGTTTCATTAGCTAAACCTGAGGCAGAGACTTACGATGATGAAACGCTCGTTTGGAATAAAGAAAATGCTGTACCTATGAGTAGTAGTACCAAGGCATTAACCTTCCTGTTAATTCTTTGTGTAGTAACACTTTGGGTAGTTTTCTAAAAAATTCAAATAAAAGGGTTGCAGATATAGTTTCAATGCAAGTATATTTGCCGCCCAATTATGGTGATTGTAGCTCAGCTGGTTAGAGCGCCGGATTGTGGTTCCGGAGGTCGCGGGTTCGAACCCCGTCTTTCACCCTTCAAAAGCCCTGCGCAGCGCGCAGGGCTTTTTCTTTTCCCTTCATTCCTAGGTAATTAGATTAATTTTAGGATTATCTTGAACCTTTATTAATGTAAAGTGTTGATTATGAACACTATTTAACATTAAAATAAAGTTCCGTAGGTACATTTATTTTTAATTTTGCTTCAAATACTTTCAAACTATGGCTATTAAATTCGACGCAGCACTAGGAACCTCAGTAGTGGTGTTTGCTTTTGACGGGGAAAACTTGATCTCATTGGTGGGTGCTAAATCTGAAGAGCCGTACCGCGGTGCTCCAATGCTTCCAACAAATTGGGTGAAGGCTAACGAAAGTGTCGAGGATGTGGCCAAGCGCATGATGAAGCGTGTATTGGGCATGGACCAAATCTATTTGGAGCAGCTGAACGCTTTTGCTCGAGTTTATCGAAACCCAATGGGGCGTGTGGTGAATATCGCTTATTACGCACTTTTGAATTGGGACGAGGTAAAGAACATCGAATTGCAAGAGGGCTACCGTTGGGTAAGAAACGGCGAAGAGCCAGAAATGATCTTTGACCACAATGAGATTTACGAAATGGCTACGGAGCGTCTCAAGCGCCGTGTGAAACGCCGTCCGATCGGTTTCGTGCTACTTCCACAGCGATTCACCTTCAACAATATTCACGCGCTTTACCAGGCATGTCTTGGTAAGGAGTTGGATAAGCGAAACTTCAGAAAGAAGTTTATGCGTAGTGAATTATTGATAGACACAGAGGAGACCATCTTTGAAGCACCGGGCAATAAGAAGCCTTCGCGCTTATACGAGTTCAACCAACAGAAATACGAAAAGCTCACCCTGAAAGGGTACGACTTTAAATTCTAAATAAGAAAAGCCCGATGCGCAGCATCGGGCTTTTTTATTGCTCATAGCTATAGGCTTACTACTATTTAGCGTATTCCTCCCAAGGAGTATCCTTGTAAGCGTTGCTTCCGAAGAAGTTGGCAATCTTTAAGAATTGCACAGGCTCTTGGTAGCCAGGCACGGGGCTTAGCATTTCGAATTTGTCATTCATGAAAATGACGGTAGGGTAGGACATTTTCCCGTTGAGCAGTGCCGCCGCTAGTTCGTGGTATCCACGCCCTCCTTGAGCAACGAATGTGAAGGTGTTGTTCAAAATGGTGATGTCCTCTTTTTGTTCTGCGTTGAATTTGACATTGTAATAATGTTCGTTCATGTACGCAGCAACCTCTGGTTTTTGGAAGGTCGCTTTATCCATGCGCTTGCACCAGCCGCACCAATCGGTATAGACATCTATGAAGATCTTTTTCGGATTTTCCTCCGTCTGGGTCAATTCATAGGCCTCTTCAATACTCATCCATTGGATTTTCTCTTGAGCCATGCTCGACCCAAAGAAAAAAAGGGCGATGGCAAGTAGTGTATTTTTCATAAAGCCAAAATAAAAAACCCCGCGCACAAGGCGCAGGGTTCATATGATAAAACTATGCTAAAGGTTACTCAACCCCGTGCATCAATTTGTTAATAGGACCTTTCAACAGGGCAAGCAATACTGCGAATGCAACAAGCACATAACCAATAGTCGAGAAAGTAGCTATATACTTGTCTAAACCTTCGGCAACACTTAAAGCTTCGCCGCCTTCTTCACCACCACTAAGTGCAGCAATGGCACCGGCGAGGTAGTTTGCCATGGCGAAAGAGAGGAACCAACCGCCCATCGCTGTACCAGCAATGCTCTTTGGCGCAAGTTTAGTTACCATTGATAAACCAATTGGACTCACAAACAGTTCACCTGTGGTGTGAAGCATGTACAAGAATACTAGTGTTAATAATGGTACTTGGTAGGCATCATTAACGAACATAAGACCTACAAGGGTAACCAAGAAACCAGCTCCAAGCTGTAGGATACCTAAACTGAACTTCATTGGAATAGAAGGGTTCTTACCCATCTGGCTCAATTTAATCCACATCCAAGAGAAGAACGAACCAAAGGTTACAATGAAGAATGGGTTGAAGAACTGTGTCATAGAAGCGGGCATCATCCAACCAAAAATCTCGCGGTTAACGTTACGGTCAGCGAACAGGGTTAATGATGTACCTGCCTGCTCGAAACAGGCCCAGAAAACTACGTTGATGACCATCATGATGACCAATGCAATCATGCGGTCTCTCCATACAGGACCCTCTTTAATACCCGCAGCGATCAATTGGTAAGCTACGTAAATGAAGATGGCGATGAGCAAATATTGTAAGATTTCATTTTTTGAAATCAATACGTAGCTCAATGGAATGAGAAGGAGGGACAAAACAGTAATGGTTTTCCAACGCTCCATACCCAACCACTTTTCGCGGCCAGCTTCAGTGATTTCGATATTTGGTACATGACCGTATTTCTCGCGTCCACCCCAGAAAATGAATAGGCCCAGAAGCATACCTAGACCGGCTAAGCCAAACCCGTATTCAAATCCATAGGTTTCACCTACAAATGCCACAACAGTTGTAGCCAGAAGGGCTCCGACGTTGATACCAATGTAGAAGATGGTAAAACCAGAATCGCGGCGTGGGTCACCGTCGTTGTAGAGTTTACCTACGATGGTAGAGATGTTTGCCTTGAAGTAGCCGTTACCTACGATCAAACCACCCATACCAATGAGCATTAAGCTTTCGCGTAGACCTGCATCCAAACCGAACATATCTGTACCTGCAACCATTAAGAATTCGCCAATGGCCATAAGAACGGCACCGAGAATAATGGCATAACGGTAGCCAAGAAAAGAATCGGCCATGCGACCGCCCAAAACAGGGGCAGCATATACCAAAGCGGTGTAGGCACCGTAGATTAGTGAAGCCTCAGCATCACCTTTTAATAGAGATTTTACGAGAAATAGTGTCAAAAGGGTACGCATTCCGTAGTAACAGAACCTTTCCCACATTTCAGACATAAATAGCGTCCACAGCGCTGGTGGATGCTTCATACTTTGATCACTCATGTTTCAGTGTGTTTTTGTGTTACGCAAGTATAAGATTTATTTGGTCATGGCCGATTATAGATTCTCGGCAATGAAACCTGTCATCATACGGTACAGGTGCATACGTGTGTTGCCTCCATAAATACCGTGGTTTTTATCGGGGTAGGCGAACCATTGGAAATCTTTATCTGCCTGGATAAGTGCCTCAACCATTCTCATAGAGTTTTGCACATGCACATTATCGTCTCCAGTTCCGTGAATCAAGAGGTATTTTCCTTCTAAACCGTCTACATGAGATAATGGACTATCTGCATCGTAGCCATCTCCATTATCAGCAGGGAGTCCCATGTAGCGTTCAGTATAGATGTTATCGTAGAAACGCCAATTGGTCACCGGTGCAACAGCCACCGCCATCTTGAATACTTCAGGGCTTTGGAACAAACAGTTGGAGGCCATGTAACCGCCGTAACTCCAACCAAAGATTCCTATGCGATCGCCATCGATGTAAGAGCGTTTGGCCAATTCTAAAGCCGCCTCTGTCTGATCACGGGTCTCTAGTTTCCCCATTTGACCGTAGGTGCTTTTCTTAAATTCTTCACTACGCCCGTCAGTTCCGTGGTTGTCTACACTAACCACAATCATGTCGTATTCATTCGCAAGCATTTGGAACCACATGCCGTTAAATGCGTCATAGCTGTTCTCAACGGTCTGACGGCCTGGGCCTCCGTAGACAAACATGAACATTGGGTAGGTTTTACTTTCATCAAAGTCCACCGGCTTGATCATCCAAGCGTTGAGGTCTCCGCCGGTTGGTGTGCTTACCGTGAAAAATTCTTTCGGTGAGTAAGTGTATGCCTCCAATGCTGCCTCAGCGCGTTTATTTTCTTTGAGTGTGCGAACGATGCTACCGTTGTTGCTTCGAAGAGTGACCACCGGTGGTACACCTTCGGCACTATAGGTATTTACGAAGAGGCTGAAATCATTAGTAAAGGTGCCACGGTGCGTTCCTTTTTCGCTGGTGAGCAGTTTCTTGCTACGACCATTGATGCGGATGCTGTAGATGTTACGCTCAGTAGCATTCATCTCAGAGCTCTGGTAATACAAACGCTTGTTTTCATCGATACCATAAAAGGAAGTAACGTTAAAATCGCCTGAGGTGATCTGACGCTTTACTTTACCCTGTGCACTAATGTGGTACAGGTGGTTCCAGCCGTCTCTATCGCTAAGCATGATAAATGAGCCGTCTTCTAGGAAGTACAACTCATCATTGATTTCCAGATATTTCTCGTCAGTCTCCCCGTAGAGTAGGGCATGTTCACCACTTGGCGCGTCTACCGCATAAAGCTTGAGGTCATTCTGCAACCTATTCATGCTTTGGATCACCCAA
>Ga0209654_1000779_pt1 | contig 28964 bp, 51 predicted proteins | sample SaaInl1SG_22_DNA_FD_184646 | JGI IMG/M metagenome (GOLD analysis project Ga0209654, IMG submission 184646) | Marine microbial communities from expanding oxygen minimum zones in the Saanich Inlet - ESP_161SG_22_DNA (SPAdes) (version 2) | ecosystem: Environmental > Aquatic > Marine > Intertidal... | reverse complement strand
TAGCGGCACCGTCACCACCGTCAAAACCTTGACCAGTCGCGCCGGAACCACCGGAACCGCTAGCGTATGCGCCACCGCCACCCGAACCGCCCGAAGCCGTAGCGTTGCCGCCTGAAAGACCGCCACCACCACCGCCACCCAGCGAAGTGATAGAACCAAAAACGGAGTTAGCCCCGTTACTTCCCTGATTAACAGTTCCACCTGCGCCACCGGCACCAACCGTCACGGTAAAGCTACTGCTAAGCGTAAAATCTACAACAGGCTCAGGGTTACTATTCCCACCGGACACCTCGCCTACGACAGAAGAACGATAACCGCCACCACCGCCACCACCGGCGGCAGTCTTACCACCGCCACCACCGCCCGCGACAACCAGGTATTCCAAAGTTAGCAATTCTGCGAATCGCCCAGACATATTGTTATATTTATTGAAGTCCGCAATCGAACTGTTCGCCATAGAAGTAACAGCCATCAGTTACCCCCTTAGACGGCTACTTCAGCACCGAAAGCATTGATGCTGAGCGCGTTAGCATCACCCGCCGAAACAGTCATAACATCCGTAGCAACCATCGTGATACCCAGAGTCAAAGTCGTCGAGTCATTCGCAGCCACAGGAACATCGTAAGCAATGTAATGCTGGTTCGAGATAGCATCCCCATCCACACGGATAGCTAACCGGAACGTGCTCGCGCTCGCACTACGGTTAGCAATGATCACCGTAGACACAACAGTTTCCGTGCTCGACGGAACCGTGTAAAGGTCAGTCAGCGAGGTCGTGGTCAGGTCGAGCTGACCGAGTGATTTATATGATGTTGCCATTCGTTATGCTCCCATGAGTAGAAAGTTGGTTTCAAAGCCTCCGCCACCGGCACCGCCAGCAGCAACCCACGCGGATCCAGTATAGAACTGCAACGCATCCGTGTCGCTAAGGAAACAATGCTGACCTTCTGTCGGAGAAGTGATCGCTGCATCACGGGCCGTAGCATTGGCAAACACGGCGATGGCCTGATCCATCAAGTAGCCTTGCACGTTCGTAGCGGTAAGAACTTCCCCTGCTGCGAAAGTGCGGTATCCAGCGCCAGCCATAATTATCCTTAGAAAGCCAAGTTGTTATTGTCCATGATACCAAACAAAGCATCATCCAAGACCAGGAACGCCCAGTCGAGTGCCGTAACACCAATAGTTATATCATGCCGTTTGCCCTCGATAGCGTTGTCCAGGGAAATGATTTGACCATACTGTTCGATGGGGTCACCGATATTGTTCGGGGTGAACTTGATCAGCACGACATCGCCTAGTTCTAACGCAAGCACAGAAGCTAGGTTCGGGGCGCTCATTGTGTCTAGGTTCATTGAAACACCGGCGAAGCGGTATTCCGGTTCAGCATATTTTTGTACGGTGAAGTCGGCTATGTTATCCAACTGTGCTTGACTGTTCACCAAAGTTTCCACCTCGGTGGCAGCGATCCCGTACTGGATTTGCGAGAACTCGTTGATAGCGGTTGCGGATCCCACGGCGGAAGTAACTGTTGCCTGGTTGAACAGCAACTCTGTGCCGTAGTTCACGTTCACATGCGTATAAGGGATCCCGGTGCCATCGTCAGCGAACGTGGTCACGGAACCGCTTGAGGGTGTTGCATCGAGGCGATCCCGGAAAGTCAGGTCACCGTTCTTAGCAATAAATAGTTGCCCCTGCTCTGAGCGCTCAACGAGTTGCAGGTAATCCAAAACATTGCCATCGAAAGTGTCGGCACCCAAAGTTGATTGGCCTGTGTCAATACTGCGCCGGTCAGGATCCCAAGCAACGGTATCCATATCCAGGACAGCGGCAACACGGTCACCGGTCAGCTCGGGGGTGGCAGTACCCGGCTTCAGCTCCTGACGGGCAAGGAAAGTAAAGTCATCGGAAGCTACGATCTCCGCGAGGGAACCGCCCCCAGGGTTGTAGTCAAAGTTCCAGTCGTCAATGCTACCCGTAAAAATACGCACACCATCGGTGGTGATTCTGACGGGCCTACGGGGGATAATATTCCCGGCGTAAGGGGAGCTTGGGTAGTTAGGGTCGAAGCTACGGTCATCATTGTTCAACCGGATCGTGGTACGCCCCGTATCGAACACGTCAAGGTCACGGTTCTTGCCACGGGTCGTGCGTATCGTGATCATCTTGTCACTAATATCCCCGAAGGTGACACCGCCCAGCAGGTACTCTGTGTTATCCAGAACACCACCTACGGGATCATCGAGGGTGAACCCACCGAGTAGCCCTAACTCAACTACGGTAGCCATTACCTACCGCCGGAACGCCCGTAAGCGTTCAGATACTGCTGGATCACCTTACCGGCCTCAGCCTCGCTTGTGCCAACCCCAGCAAGAATCCCCTGGTTCACCGTAATGTTGTTAGTAGTCGCATTAGAAACCGGGGTGCCGAACCCAGCGGAACCCAAACCGTCGTAAGTAAAGTTCTGGGGCACGTTACCAAGCAGGGAAGGCATAAGGGGCGGGGCGAAAGCCGACATGCCCTGCCCGCTACCGGTACCACCACCATCGAATCGGCGCATCAAGCGTTCCGTATCGTCTTGCGCGAAGCTGCCCGGCCCGCCTGTGACATTCTTAGGCGTAAACACCATGTCGTCAAAGTTCACGATATCTTCAAGCATGTTCACGCGCTCGAAGCGTATTTTGGCAACCATGTCAATCTGTGCGTTTTCAGGCAGGATCTTATTCGCCTGCCTAGCCAACCAGTTCAATCCCTCAATCGCCTTGTTGATCATGAACTCGAAACCGGTGATCACGGCGTTGATTACCACATTGTTCGCATTGGCAAAATCAACCCAAGTCTGCTTCAGGTAACGGACAAACTTGCCCCACATTACCTGACCGGTTTCCGTAAACCCAAAGAAGTAAATTAGCCCGGCAGTCAGAGCCACAACCGCAGCGATCACAAGACCAATCGCACCGAAAGCTATACCCATCGCGGCACCCAAACCGAGCTGAACCGCCGTAGCGATCCCGGCAACCACGTTCAAAACTTGTAGCGCAGCTATGAAACCACCCACGATCACGATGACCGCCATCGTAACCTCACCGTTCTCGGCGAAGAAACCCGTGAGGCCCGTCACGAACGGCACAACACTTTCTAGCGCCCCCGTCAAGATCGGCAAAGTTTCATTAGCAAGTTCCAAAATCACCGCAGTTATGTCACCGAACGCGGGAATGATAGGCGTAAGCGCTTCGATAAGCGCAGGCATCTCTGCCATAACCTCCTCGAACACCGGCAGGAGCGCCTCAAATAAAGCAACCAGGACAGGGGTTAGTTGAGCTATGATCGGATCCATCGAACCCACGAAACTAGACAGCGCGGGGGCAAGCCTAGAACCAATCTCGATACCGATATCCGCGAACTTGGACTTCATCAAATCAAGTTGGGCGGAGAAACTGGTTAGCTGGTTCTGGGCCACCTCATCCGTCGTGCCACCGGCGTTACGCAACTCGGTTTCGTACTCGCGGATAGCATCAGAAGTCCCGAGCAAAGCCTGAAGGGAAGCCAAAGATTTATCCGAGAAGCCCAACTGAAGCAGCGTAGCCTTCTGGGTTTCATCCGACATGCCCGCAAGCGCACCCTCAAGGTCACCGATGATATCGGCCATGTTGTTCATGTCGCCGGTGGAATCGAACACCTGAATACCCATAGCGCGGAACGCATCAGTATTCTTGATTGACTTGGTAGTCAGATCCCGGAGAACGATCCCCAACTGGGTGCCCGCGTAATCGCCCTTGATGCCCTGATCAGCGAACGCAGCAAGAACCGCGACACCTTCCTCAACATCCTTACCCAAAGCCTTGAGGGCTGCACCAGCCTTGTTAGTGAGCGCCTCTGAGAACTGTTGCACCGAAGCGTTAGCCAGCACGTTAGCGCGAACCAGGGTGTCGGAAACCCTAGCCATATTCTCCATGTTCTGTTGCGTATCATCAACAGACAAGCCAAGCGCAGACTGGGCATCCGTAAGCAGATCGGTAGCCAACGCCATATCGAACATGCCCGCTTGGGCAAAATTAGCCACCTTCGGCATCGCAGCAATGGATTGCTCCGCATCCAAACCTGCGGAAGCTAGGAAGAAGAACGATTCGGCAGCCTGAGCAGCAGAGAACGTGGTTGCCTTAGCCACCTCACGGGCAGCATCCGACATCTCCCCCTTCATCGCATCGGAAACATCCCCCATGATGGCGGTGGACTTCACCATCGCAGCATCGAACTCCGCGAAAGCTTTTACCGAAACCGCGCCCAAACCGGCAACCGCAACACCAACACCGGCAACGATCTTCCCGGCCTGCTTGCCGAAGTCGGCTAACTGCTTTTGTGTTTTCTTGATTGCCTTCGGGTCAGAAGTGAAGGTAATCGGTATCCGGATCGGCTTAGCCATTATCTACCCCACGACATATCGTTCACTTCTTCAACGAAGTCATTGACAATCTCAACAGAAATATCGTTGAGCTCAGGCAGTTCCTTGAGAAAAGCCTTCCAAATAAATCGGCCACCACGGCCCACCAACGGGTAGCGATCCTGCAAACCTTTACCGCTCGGCCCCTTGATCATCGCCTTACCGGAAGGCGTGTAACCGTCAGTCCTAGAACCGGCACGCTCCGTGATAGAAAGCAACCTAGCGAAGCCCGGCCCGGACACGGCAATCATAACAATCGCACGCCCAGCCCTAGCCCCAGGTGCGGTAGTCACCTTCGCTTGAGCCTGCCCCCAACGCGGGGTCATCTTGGATAACGGCCCAGTCTTAGGAACCGCATCCGCGATCCGGTCAGCCATAGGGCGCAAGTCTGTGCGGAGCTTCCGTTGCATCCTTGTTTTCAACTTGGGATCAAGTTGCTTAGCCCGAGCGATAGCAAACTTCAGGTCATCGTACTTGATGGTTTCTGTTTTCAACAAGGCTGGGCTCCAATCACTTACTATTCTACCTGCGCTTGCGTTGTGCCTTCGCGCGCCCTTCAAGGTAACGCTGCAAAGTCCACAACATCCGTGGCTCCAACGACAACAGTTCGTTCGGGCCTATACCGGTTTCACAAGCGATGGTAGCGATGAGCCAGTGCATAGACTGGTCACCCAGCCCAACTATTTTTTTGTGTCTGCTGGCTGAACAATCTCTACGGTTTCGAGCCACTTCTCGAAAGTGAGTTTCGTCTGACCGGTTCTGTGCTCGATATGCCAACCGAGGAAGAACAAGTGAGTCAAACGAATCTCACTCTCGATCCGTGCCATGCTGAGATCGAACTTTGTTTCAAAAGCGACAAAGTCCGCAGCCATGCCTGTGACCGATTTGGTAGTGCCGTCAAGGTATGTGATGTCTAGGTTGAAATTCATACCTAAACACTACCGCATGTTACGCCTCGGCGCGAGTGATCTCTCCCGAAACAGGCCAGGTGACGGAAAGCGAAGCCAGGTCGCCAACGCTAGAAGCGAAGGGCTGGTACTCCGTGACAAGGCAGTCGAAGGTGTAGCTGGGGTTCGTTGAACCAACCGCTGAAGAAGTGGGAAGCACGACGATCTCAACGGTGGTGCCCAGAAGCGGGAACAGGGTCGCATCCACGGAGCTCGCACCAAAGTCCTGGTGGAAGTCAAGCTGTACGGAAGCATCCTGAAGGCCACCGATACGGGTACGCGCACTTGAACCGAAAGGCGTGGTTTCGAGATCCTCAACGCTAATGTCAAGGGTGAGGGCAGCCAGGCTTGAGCTAAAGTCGGTGCCACCGATGGAAATGTTGTAGTCTGTTGCAGCGAACTTTGCCACTATGTTTCTCCTTAGTCTGCGTAAACTGTGACAGCAAAATCCGCTGCCAAGTAAATTACATCTCCCAGTATAACCGTACCGATGTTAGTCATTTCAGTTACACGAACATCGTAAGCGTAACCGCCTAAAGTCTTGTCAGACTCGATAGCTAGTTTCACCGATTGGGCACCGTTAGAGGTGTAAGCATCGAGCTTCCGTTGCGCGTTACGCTCAGACACGCGGGAAGCGATCAAGCTAACCGTGAAGGTGTAAAGGGTTAGCCCCTGAGCGAAAGCGTTATCGAAAGCAACACTCTCAATAGCAATAACGGCTTGTGGTGGGTTGGGGTTATCGGGGATGTCAATCGCAACCCTAAGCCCCGGAATAGTTGCTAGGTTGTCAGCGAGCCCGGTGCGGATCTGCTGGATGGTCACGCCATTCTCACTTTCTTGAATGGTGACACGAGCGCCTCAACATCGGGGTCAATCCGGCTCACGCGCATCGCCCCAAGATCACCGAACCCGGCAACACCAAGCGGGGAGTCGTAACGCTTGAACTGGCGCATAGAGAGCAGGATGGTTGCCTGTTTGATAGCAACTGGCACAGCCGACCAACCGAACGTGCCCACGACCCTCACAGTGGCCTCCTGAGCGTTCGTGTCGCGCCCATCCCACACGGGGAACAGGTAATCCCCAATCGCCCTAATGCGTGTCGCAGGGGTCGCTATACCACCGACTATGGAGTTGAGCGGTTCCAACTGGTAGTCGGTTGCCGTCCAGGTTGTGTCAAAAGTTTTGCCATCAGACGATGACTCCAAAGAAGTAATGCTGACCAGATCGTCAATCTCAGTCACATAAGAGTCGAACGGGATGTAAAGGCGGGTGCCCGAGTTAGAAGTGAACACACGTTCCGTGTATCCGTCAATCTCACGCGAAGCTGCTTCGATTGCGATTTCCAACATTGTGTCATCCACATTGTCGGTGATGCGTAGCGCAGCTTTGACCTCATCGAGAGTCGCGTATCCGTCAGTAATAGCCATTAGAAACCTCCTCAACCATTCTACTGGTAAAGGCGGGAACCGCTTCGGGGAAACAGAAAGCCCCCAACCGTAATCGGTCAGGGGCTCTCCGGTTTATTCAGTTGGTTAGCTTGCAGCCCCACCAACGAAGTGGCGAACGTGGCCCGAGTGGGTCAGGTCACCATCAACGCGCATCGTGAACCGGTAGGTCACGGTGTCGGTGTTGAATGCGTAGTCAGAGGACGAAGCAACCTGTAGCCCGCCAGCCATACGCACCTTGTAAGAAGGCATGTGGCCGAACAGCACCGACTTGGCTTCAGCAGCAGGAACCGCAATGTTTGGGTTCTCCACGACATCGAAACCAGCGAAAGTGTCAGGCTGACCAACGCCCACCTGGTACAGGTAGTTGCCGGCAGTGTCTTTCAGTTTCCGCATCGCACCGATAGCAGCGCCGGAAGCCATGTAAGCGGTTCCGGGCAGACGGCGAACCAGTCCATCGACACCTGAGTAAGCCAGGTCGATCAGGTTGTCAGCGGTGAAGGCACCAGCAACAGCATCAGCACCCTCAACACCTTCGGAAGAAGCGGTCACGATGCCGTTAGGCTTCGAGGATCCGTCACCCGTGGTGAGTGCAGCGTTCACTGCTGTACCAATTCCGTTACCAGCCTGCTCGGCAAGGTGCGACTCAATGTTGAATCCAGCATCAGAAACGAGTTCTGCTGCAACTGGGATCAACAGGCCGTACTTGTAAGCACCAAGCGTGATGCTTGAGTAAGTGGGCTCAGACTCATCGAGAGCAGCACCGGCACCCTTGAGGGTTGCAGTGCTGTACGCGGTGAGCGTGGGGATCGTGAGATCTTCACCGGTTGTGGTGTTGATCACGTCGGAGGTTTCGAGCATGGGGCCAACGAGTCGGGCAACATCGAATACCTGGTCGAAGAACGACTTGGGTACTGTGTTAGCCGAAGGCACCAAGGTGGTGCGCTGTTCGAACTCGTGTCCACGGATCTCACCCTGGGCGATACCGCGAAGGATGTCACCGGCGGTGCGCTCCTCGCGTGCTTCTGCGGGAACGAAACCGCGCGAAGCTTCAGCAGCCTCAGCGGAACGCTCTGCGTTGCGGGTTGCAACGGCGATTGCTTCGTCAGCGGAACGGATGTCGCTTTCGATGCGGTCAATCTTTTCCAGTTCAGCAGCATCCAAGCCACGAGCCTCGGCCTCAGCACCCTCGATTACATCGCGGATCTGTTCGGTCAGGTTGGCGCGGACTTCCTGCTGAGCTTTGAGGAACTCAGACATTTTGTCTCCAATTTGTGTTTGTTTACATGGTTAGACGGCGATGACGCTCAATCTTTTACGCCGGCAGAGCAGACTCACAATTCCGACTACACCATTGTATAGGAAAGTGCGTTTCGAGTAGCGCATTATTAGGATATATAGTATCCTAATAATATGACAACGAAAGGGAACCAGATGACTTACTCAATCTATATCCAGGATCACACCAAGGGGCGGGATCACGAAACCTTCTTCAAAACCATGACCGCAGCAGCCGAGCACCTCGAATGGCTCCACGCCTGGGCGCGTGACAACGGGTACAACAACGCTGACTACACCTTGACCCTCTCCGAGATCTAAAGAAAGGAAAACCATGGACAAGCGAATAGCAGAACTAGAAGAAGCACTAGCCATCTGGTCGAACGCCTGGGGGAACTCCGTCACCGAATGGGGAATGAACCGCGCGCAGACTCAGATCCTAAAAATCACACGCCAACTCGAAGAACTGAAGTAGTTCGAAGCAAAGAAATATCCCCCCCGGAGAAAGGTAGCCGGGGGGGATATTTTTATTTGACTAGCGAATCTCTGATGAGTCGGTCACGCGCGTTTCTTTTTTATCTTGAGCCTGAATCTTGTCAAGCTCCGCAATCGCCCGCGCCCATTTAGGTGCTAGTTCCTTGATGATACCAGAGCTAGGCTTCCCAGCCATTTCCAGAATAGTGTTTTCGATCTGCTTCTCAGTAGCCATTAGAGTCCCATCAACAATGCGAGCTTCTTCTTCTTGAGCGCCAGCATATCGTAATCGGTAGCCTCAACTTCATCAACCTGCTCAGGGGAAAGCTTGTCAATAACCTGCGACAACAAGTTGCGGTCATCGGCAGTAATATCTTCGCCCTGCTCAACCTTCAAGATTGCATCGGCAAGGGAATCGGGATCCACCTCGGCACGCTTAGCCACAGCATCCAAACCGCGAACAGTAGTTGTGCCAGCCGTGCCCGAATAAGCAGGGAACGCCACAATAGAAACTTCGTGGAGCCTAACCTCACGCAACGTGCGCTCAGAACCATCAGCGTTCCAATCGTCACCGCCACGGGGCACAGAGAACCCGAACGACATCGAGTCAATATCGCCACGCTTCAGCAACTCGGCAGCATCACGCCCAACAGTTGTGTTTGGTAGTTGCGCTTCAACCCGGAGCCCACGGTCATCCTCGGTCAGCTTCAAAGTACCCGCACGGGTAGAACCCAGCACGGATCCCGTGTCATGGTTCCACAAAATCTTTACATCATTGCGCGACTTCAAAGAACGAATGAAAGCGCCGGGCGCGATCCGCTCGATGAAAGGCAACGGCTCAGAAGGGCTATCGAAAACAGCAGCGTAGCCCTCAAAGAACATCCCATCTTGGGTTTCACGGATCTCAAAATCAACGGAATTGACCCGCGTTTCCAATTTACTCAATGATTCGCCTCTCGCTCGGCCTTCGTTTTCTTCTTCTAGTCTAGCAACTACCCCATTAGCGTATTCCAAAGTGCGTTGTGCAGCCCGCTTAGAAGGGCCGGAACCCCAAAGCAAGTGTGCGACAACACCAGCGGAAGGGTACTGTTCGCTGTCGGGATCGGCAGCCGGCGCATCGAGATCAACAAGGTGCCGTGCGATCCAAGCACGCAAGCGAACCCACTTCTCGGCGGTAACTGTACCCCGCGCCATAGCCCTAGCCTCGCGGATAGTTCTATCCACAAGCCCGTCGCCACCTAAGCCTTGCTCATAGTATTCGAGCCCGCGCCTAGCAGCAGCCCTCATGTAAGCCGGTGGCTCTAGGTTCACTTGCCTGAGTTCACGATCTTGCTCCATCGGCAACGGTGCAATCTTCGTCAAAGTCGAGAACCTGTGCCCAACAAGAACGCCACTCGGCTCCCAATAAACCTGATCGTCACTCTCATTGCGCTTCCACACCTGGATCAAAGCAGCAGGGTCATCCTCGGTGCCGTTCACAACAAAATCAGAGTTAGGAATATCTACTTGCCCGTCACGAACAATCTGTTCAATCGTTCCCCGCGCCATACCGCCAGAAGAATTCCACTCCACAAAATCGCCCAGCTCAAGCTCATCGGGTGCAGCCCGGTTTGCTGTGGGATCGAAAGGGGAGAAAGTGTTGCCCTTGTAGGTTCCGCCAGGCTCAATATCTTCAGCCATAGAAACCGCAACCATCTGATCTATAGCAGACAACTCGTTAGGGTGGCAACCCAACAGTTCACCGTTCTCTTTGACAACAGCCCAATTCTCGCAGTCCGGGTGTTCGTCAGTAATAAAGTAAGGCATCAGTCATTCTTCTGAATCTGTAAAACCGTTACATCACAGCCCGCCCCATCAGGGGTCATACCCCACAAAACATCCCCAGGTGCAAGATTGAAAACAATGTCGCTCTCCGCAAGAACATGATGACCGTTCGTGGCAGACACCGTATTATCTGGGCCCACATACAAGTCGCGCCCCTGCGAGTGCTCATGATTGTGAATGTGCACCTCTTGGAACATGTTGTCACGGCCCACAATAAGAGCAGGTGTATCTTGAGCTAAAGAAACATTCCGTGTAATAACCGGCATCACTGCACCTCATCCTTGTAAACTGAATCGGGATCCTCCGGGTCAATCTGGCTGACCGGTTGCAACTGCGACGAAGGCAACCCGGTGTGCGGGATCTCCGGCAAGTCAAGTGCAGCCAGAACACTAGCAGGATCGTAACCCGATAGCACAAGCGACTGAACCATCAAGATCCGTTCGCGCTGAGCCTTCACGCCAGCCTCATCCAAGTTCACATTAGCTAGGGGCACCCGGACAACATCAGCCGAAGCATCATCCATCGGGGCAAGCTCCTCAAGCCTACGCACATCGTTGATAGTCAAGAAGCCCGACTGCAAGCCCGTAGAGTAAGCGCTCATCCTGGACTGAATATCCGCACGAAGCAACCCGTCAAGGTTGAACTTCAAGTAAGCACCCTCGCCATTAGCGGAACGGGAAAGCAACGGTGACAGCGCACCCTCGATCTTCTGAATGATAGGGCGCAACCCGTGAGTAACCCAAGCAAGGTTAGTCTGCTCAACACTCGCGTAAGAGTTAGTGCCGGGCAAAGCCAACAGGTGCGGGGGAACATTGAAAGCACGGGCGATATCCTCGACAGCCATGTGCCGGGCATCCAACGCCTGCGACTGTTGCGGGTCAATCTGCGTAGCCTTGAAAGTAGCCCCACCGGAAAGCACACCAGTCTTGTGACCGCGCCTCCAACCCTTATGGCGGTTATCGAAACCGGCAGCAAGATCGGAAGCCTGCTCCTGGGTCAAGTTACCGGGGAACTCGATAACACCACCCAGGTTAGTGCCCTGCCCGAAGAACGTACTAGCAAACTTCTCAAGCGCCAGCGCTAGACCAAAGTTTTCCTTCAACGCCTCAACACGGGAAACACCGCGCACCTCGCCGGGGCGAACAACATCCGGGATATGGATCAGCTCATCTGAGCTCAGCGCCTTGCTCTCACCCTCGATAGCGAACTGGATCCGGCCCAAACCATTCCGCTTGATCTTCACAGTCTGCGGGTTCAACACAACCAGGTTCACGATCTCCCCACGGGCGTTAGAAAACACCCGAACGAAAGCGTTACCATCCAACAGTAGGGAAGTGATCACGGCAGAATAGAAAGCTTCCCGCGTGCTGTCAATGTCCGGCTTATCAACCCAGCTCGGTTTCGGGCGCAACGGGTAACGGGTTTCATCCTCACGGTAATACGCATCAACCGGCAACGTGGAGATCGTGTCAGAGATAAGCGATACCGCCGAAAACACCGCGTTCACCTGGAACACCGTGTTATTGTTCAGGGTAACGCCGGAAAGCGTGCCCAAAGAAATATCGTCACCAGCAGCAAACAAAGTTTGGTAGCTGACAGCTCTCTGCTCAAATAACCGATTGAATACCATTTACCTATCGCCCTACGCTCAACCCAACAAGCAGGAGGAACGCTCCCGCAACGATAATCCCAACCGGGATCGAAACCAAAAGTACGCCAGCCGTAATCGCGCCAGCACCAAGCAACTGCAATGTCGTGGACATATTCACCTAACTAAAGAATTGTGGAACGACAGTTTCCATTCTACCTGCGGTAGCCCTATCCACTGCCAAAACTGCTGCAACCGCAGCATCTATTTTACGGGGACTATTCCGCTTCTCCTTCACGATCCTTGGCCCCATGTTGTCTATCTTAGTCACAGCATTATCCAAATGCCTAGCCAGAATCGGATTACCGTCATGCACGAACCGTTCCTCAAGCACCCCGTCATAGAACTTCGCACACGCCGGAACCATACGCCTCACCGAAGTAGAAGGCCACTCGACCACCGGCAACCCGCGATCCTCAAGCACCTGCATCGAACGCTGCCACCGGAAAGGGTCACAAGCGATCTCCCGGACATTCGGGTGATTCGCGCAAAAATCTATAATTGTGTTTTCCACATCAGCGATATCAACACGCCAGTTGTCATCATCCTCAGTTAGGTCTTTCTCCCAAGCCTTCACCAAAAAAATTCTAATTTTCTCATCATCTTCTTTGGGGATAGTTGCCCCAACGATTACAGAGGCATCCCCGCTGAATGAGCCGTCAAAGCCAAGGATGATTTCATCATCTTGGCTAATTTCGAACTCGCCCGCACATTTATCCCATGCGCCTGTGGGTAGCCAGGATATGGCGGAGGATACCCATTGGTTGCATCGTTTGGTGCGGAACTCTGCTTCGGGGGTGCGCCTTACTGCGCTTTCAAAGTCGGAGGGATCCGATAGGTCACCGAAGCCGGGGTTGGCTTTACGCCAGGTGTCAGGGCTATGGTGATCCCCGTCATCTTCCCACCATGCCATGAAGAAGCTATCGTCATCCACTTCCCCTGTTGAAACCTTCTGCCCGTACTGGTACAGGTTATAGGCGATACTGTCCCTACCGGTGCTGTCCATCTTGACCCCGGCTGTTGTGATTGCAACTAGGCTAGCCAGCCGTCCACGGGATCCCATGGCGAGTGACATAACATCGAAAAGTTCCCGGTTGGGTTGGGCGTGGAGTTCATCGAATAGTACGAAGTGTGGGTTCAGGCCTTCCTTACTGTATGCCTCAGCGGATAGGGCGCGGTAGACGGATCCGGCTGCGGGGATCTCTATGGCATCCCGGTACAGTTTGGCTGATGCGGATAGTTCTGGTGATGCTTCGATCATCCGTTTGGCATCCTTGAACACGATCCGGGCTTGTTCTTTTTCGGCAGCGACGGAATACACTTCACCGCCGTCGGGGCCGAGCATGAGCGAATATAGCGCCAGGACTGATCCGAGGGCGCTCTTACCGGACTTCCGGGGCATCCCTATTAGTTGTACGCGGTGTTTCAGCCCGCCTGCTTCGTGGGCGAACATGTTGAGGACTAGCTCTTTCTGCCAGTCCCGTAACTGTATAGGTGATCCCGATTTGCCAGCAACAGAGTCTTTGGTGATGATGCCGAAAGCTTCAGCAAAATCTATGACGTATTGGCCTTCGCCCTGGGCTATGTGTTCTTCTGATACTGGGGTTAGCCAACGGGGGGGCCAGGCATCAGTGTGCATTTCTCCGGGCCATCAGTTCTTCAAGCTTGGATTGTTTTTTCACTTCAGCGACCCCTAGCCGTGAGCGATCCGATGGGGAGAAGCCCAGCAACGATAGGTTGCCTACGATGAGCCGGGTGAGGTTATCTAGCCTACGGGCCATCCGCATGTCGTCTGACTGCATTACTTTGATGCGTAGGTTCCAACGCTCATCCACCATTTCGCAAGTCATTAGTAATAGTTCTAGGTCGGTGTCGGGGCTGATCCAGTTGATGCCGGAAGCCCATATTCGATCCCATAGTTCCCGGCCCGGTTTCAGTAGTGGGCGTGTGGGTTCTGGCGGGGTTTCGGCAGCGGGCAGTATCTCGACTTCGTTCTGGTCGGGCAAGGGTCGCTTGCCTGGGTTGCCCAGTAGGCGTTTCTGCTCGACTGGTTTAGAAGGTCTACCTGCTGGCATCCTTCTACATTACACTCATTTACTGAATTTGCTACAGGAACCTATCGTGCGTATGATTTTCCGCGACTAGGGCCGGGGTATTTTCGCGTGCGTAATGGTTTTCAGGCGCAGGTTGGTTATCCCCTTGCCCTTGATATATGTTTTTGCCAAGTCGGGGTAGGCTCCGGCTAGTTGCTCCAACTTGTCTTTGTGGTCGGTTTGCCGATCCTCAATACCGTTAGCTTTGAGTTCCGCGTCTATACCGCCCTCGGCAAAGTATTTTGTGATTGGGCACAAGTAATCTAGGCGAACCACGGATCCGTTCAGGGCGAAACTGCGGATGGTTGTTTCGTAATCGTCACCGCTGGAACCATCCAATATGCGCTGCCCTGTTATGGCTTCGTCACCGGCGTAGTTGCCGTAGAAGTTTCCGCAAATATATCTGAGCCCAACCGTGATCGAATCGCTCAGGAAAAAGCCGTTTGCGACAGCGTTGATGCCCCACAGTTTTGCCCCCACTTTTTCGGCCACGGTGAAACCTGTGCGTATCACAGCATCTAGGTTCACGGAAAGCGGGGTGAGCTTGTCGCCAATCTTTTCGTGGACATCGTAAAGGTCATCGTCAAAGTTCACTAGCCTTGTCCCGGCTGGGTATTGCCCGTGGTAATGGCGTTGTGCGTTCACTTTGCCTTTGACGGCCACCTGGATTTTCACTTCAGCTGGCAGGTGTTCCCGATACTCGGCAAGCTCAGCTTCATCGGCAACCCAAACCGTCACCAGGCTCAGGTCAATGCCGTAGCGAATAAGCGTTTCGATAGTTGCTTTACGGCAAACTTCCGGCCTCTTGTAGCTCGGTATAACAATCTGGTATTCCATCGCGCCCCCTTACTTTTGGGATTACTTCACAATTCTTGTGTTGCCGTTAGAGCGACCCACTTTGATCCGGGCTCTAATATCTTCCTCGGTGGTTTCCGCCATCGAAGCCTCACGCGCTGTACGGCGAGCACGGGCCTCACCAATCTCAACCGCGTAAGTGTGGCAATCTTTCATCCCGCGCTTAGCGTAGAACACGATTGAGTAACGGTAGCCATCCTTGGCCCGCGACTTCATCGGGGTGACACCGTGAACATAGGCGTAACCGTTGAACCAAAGCGCCCAACCGTCCCGGCAGTTGATCGTGATCCCGTACTCTGGCATGTGCAGGTGCCCACCATCCATACCGCGCCTAACAACAGGCATAGCCGACCAGGTGTCGAAGTTGGATCCGTCACGGTGGTAGGGCAAGGCGGAGCTTTGGTTGATCACACCGGAAGTCCACAAAGCATCTTCCGTCATGCGCCACTCCGGCAGAACCGCCTCAACGGTTTGGTGATCGTGCTCATACACTTCTGGCAGAACCTCGCGCAGATAGTTACCCAACGCATCTGCTGTGTCATTCAAAACAATCTGTGACTCCGGGCTCTCCCAAGTCAAAGCTGTTGGGGTGCAAGCCTCACGCCGTAGCACCGCAGAACGCGTGGTGAAACCAAAAGTCTTACTCACGTTGCGTGTACCGGAAGCCCGCAAGGTTGTGCCGTAAGACAGGTTGAGAACTGTTTGCCGAAGATCCGTTACCCCGCCCGGCATAGGCGCGTAAACCAAGATAGCCTCGCCCGTTGCCCGGTCACGGTAGATCCCCGCCTCGTTCACATTGGGCTCGCGGAACTCAACCGTTTCGCCAACAATGTCATCGGCTTCCGGCTTGGTAACAACACGGTCAATCAGGAACTCGGGCAAACTATTCATCTAGCAATCTCTCCTCAACCAGTTTCTGGACAACAGTCGCAGTATCTTCTGCACCCATTATCTCACTCAGCCTCGCCAGATTCTTAGTCATCTCTGTGTAAACATCGTTCGGGTAGTAAAGCATGATGGCACGAACAGCCCTCGATGCGTAACGCTCCAAGAACTCATCGTAAGAACTATCCTTCTCAACCTTCGTGTCAGGGTTGCCGTCCTTATCGTTAGTGCGGTTGCCCTTACCGCCATCCATAACTGTTGCGGGCGCGGAACCAACCTGCTCATCCAACAACGCCCGGTAATCCTCAACGTCAATCTCTGTGAAACCAACGGCCTCAAGATCGGAAGGGTCAAGCTCCTCAAAAGCTGACACCAATTCTTGAACATCCCACTCGCCCAACTGCCCGATACGGTTGTCGGCAATCGAATAAGCTGTGGCGGTTTCCTCGTTGTCATCAACCCAGACAACAGCGATCTCATCCCAACCCATATCCAAGGCAGCTTGATACTGGTGGTTACCGGCAATGATCACTTTGGTTTTCTTGTGGGCGACAATCGGCTTGCGCTGACCGAACCGTTCATACGATTTTTTGATGGCATCCACGTCACCCTTGCGTGGATTTTTCTCGGCTTGCTTCAACGACTTCAACGGCGCTGACAGCCCAGCTAAGTCTTTAGCGATATTCGATGGCACAATCTATCCCTTCGGTGTGTTTCGGCCCCCAGCGGGGCTCCTGTAGCCTATCAGAGCCCACCCTAGCCCAAAAACTGGAATTACGCGGGAGTGCGCGCGCCCATAGGCTGAGGGGTTTAGATCGTTGTGTTGCCGAGGATGTGACCCGCCCCTAGTTGCCTCCGGGGGGGGGTAGGGGGGTGTTTGCTATACGGGCGTGGTGTTACCGGTTGAGTGGTTTGTTGCCCCTGCGTTGGTTACATGACCGATGGGCGGGTAGTAGAACCGAGTTTGGATTGCCTGGCTCAACATGATCTGCTTCCCACGGATCGCCTGCCCTAGCCCCGCCCCCACATAGGTGGCATAGGAGTGCCCCCGCCCTAACCGCCCTCGCATATTTTTGGTAGGCGGTGTTATAGAGCTTGGCTTTTTTTTGTTTGCGTTCTGGTGATTCGTGGCGGTTGCGGATTCTGTTCCGCTCTGCCTGGTGGGTTGGGCAACGGGATCCCTGGGCTAGTACCCCGCAGTCAAGGCATGGCCGAAGGGGCATCCCTTATTTTTTCCTGTTCTTATCGTTTGTGTAGAACCCCTCGCCCCGGAAGGTTGTTGTGGTTCTTTGGGGTTTCCGGCTCATCCGGTCACCGCACTCCTCACATTCAACTACGGGTTCTTCTACCATCGAGTGAAGAATGTCTTGTTCGCTACCGCACTCACGGCAACCGTAAAGATACATAGGCATTAGTGCTTGAACACCGTGCCCGTGTAATCAACATCCTTTTCTAGGATGAGGGTGGCTAGGCCGGGGATACTATCCTCGCCAGACTTGGTTCTGAACCAGCCGGAACCGTTATCCATTGTTGGTGCCATCACTAGGAACCTCGATGTTCCGCGTGGTGTTGATCCTAATTCTGTTACCCGTAGGTGATGGAAGTGACCATGTACCAGGATTGAGGCATCTGTTACCGGTTGATTACCGAATGACTGCTTGCGCCACCAGTCGCCCATACCTTCTGGCCTGTTCACTTGATGCCCGTGAGCAATCCCTAATATGTGAAAGCCGTCACCGAATACATCTAACGCTAGGGATTCGTCGTTGGGTTGCGGTTCCCGGAATGAGATATTAGTGAGGCCGATTTCTAAAGCCAACCGGGCTAACTGCCTACCGATAAACACACCCCAATCATCGGTTGGTTTGCCAATCGTTTTCCCGTTCATCCGAAACTGGCAATGGTTACTACCAACACTTGCGTAGGTAACCTTTGGTACGAGATCCGCTAGCGCACGGATAGTCTGCCAGGCAAGCGTGGTGGCCACATCCACCTGCTCCATAATGCTCAAGTCATTTGAGTAGCTTTGCTGTGGGGCGTTCGCGTTGTAGAAGTTCTCGACAGTATCCCCGAGATCGGCAAAGATAACCTGTTCCGGTTTCTCCCGCTTGACCTGCTCAACCAGTCTGGCTTGCATAAGGGCAACCCGTTCGAGTAACTGTTCTGTGCCACCCCGGTAATCCACCTTGCCGACTTGAAGATCCGACCAAAGAACAACGAGCGCCCTCGGGTTAGCTTTCTGCAGTTTAGGTTTCGTTACCTTCTTGCTGGCCTCAGCCATAAGCAACGGCAGGTTGATATCGGTTGCTTTACGGCGGAAGTTGAACCGGTAAGACGTAAGCCAAACCAGTTCCCCATCCTTCTGCTGTTGCCAACGGCTAGTCCTTACCGGTGGTATCACCTCGATACCGTCAGGATCTAACCCCGCATCCAGTAAGAACTCGTCAAAGTTTTCAGGCTCCGAGTCGTAACCCGGTGTGGTCGCAACACCTTCGTTGCCGTCGAACTCGATGGCGGGCCGAACCTTAGTTGGTGCGGTAACCTTCTCCGCCGGGCTCAAGTTTTCTAACATGCGCATTTACCTTTACGGTGTTTCAGGATCGTGTGAACACTCACGAACACGCCACGCTCCCTAAGCGCATCCGACAAACCGTTACTGGACCAGTTCTCCTCATCGGCTAAGAACTTAGCTAACAGCTCCCGATCCCCCGTATCCAGCTCATCGAAGATCAAAGCAATCTTGCAACGCTTAGAACCGGCTGGTTTTGGCTTCATCCCCTCAAGCAACATTAGAAGGGTGCTTCCTGACCCATGACCGCCGTGGGCCACTGTTCCATAATCGCAGCTTCTTTCACCTTGCCGGGCTCAGTCTGCGACACCGTAATGTTTGGGTTGTTCACGTGGGCGCGGGCGTACTTGATCTCCTCGCCCTGCTGGTTAGTGAACTCCTCCATCTTTACTGAGTGCAAACCCTCAACATTGACGACCTGACCAACCTGAAATTGCTCTTTAGTCCAAACTGTGTACTTTTCTGTTTTGACGTCACCCGTTTTGAGGGTGTAGTTAGTTTCCGCCTGGAAGCCGTAGCCATCCATGACACGGGTGATCTCCGCGTTTTCGATAATGATTCTTGCCATTGGTTTACCTTTCTATTCTTTGATGTGGTGTCGGGGGTTCACGCAGTCAGAGTGCCCGCAGGTTCGCTGACCGGGCATGACAATCTCGCCTTGGTGATCAACTGGTGTGACCAGATCGTCAGCGAAGTGCCCATGCCAAGGGATACATTTTCCATGTGTCGTGTGGACTGTCAGGACTTTGGTGGCCCGGCAAGAGGAGCAGAGAATGGTGTCTTTGCGAACACTATTTATTGACCATTCGTAACCGCAACGCTCGCAGGTAACTACCGGCATATGCCCTAACCTTCCATCTTTCCCCTTTCTTCACAAAAAACACTAGCATCGAAATAACCTTTTGTCACTTACTCCCGCTTTCTTTTTTCTCAAGCGCTTCCATGGCTAACTCGAACTGGCGCTCCGTGAACTGGTAGTTGCCTACCTTTATAGCCTTCGGCTTAGGCGGTTTCCGCTTTTGGTTAGCAGTCTTAGGCAACGGTTTACGGGCAACCGGGGCGGGCGGGTTGTTGATCGCATCCTCGTATTGTTTGCGGGCGTGCTCGATCCCGATACGGGAAAGCTCATTTACCCTCTCGATGTGCTCCCAAATATTCGCAGACTTAGCTTCTATCTCGCGCCGTAATTTCATCTGCTTCGGGTGCGAGGGATCCTCCTCATGCAACTTCTTCAGATCTATACCGTATTCCTTCGCGTAGTTCACCATGTCGCATCCTCGAACTCTTGAGTGTAGGCAAGGAAAACAAGATCCCGTAGAACCTGCACCGCGTACTGGCCCGGCTCGTATTGGTGTTTTACCGCCAGGATATGGAACGACTCGCCAACGGTCACAAGATCGGCAGGATTATCCAACCGCATCATGACGAAGTTCATACCGTAATCGTCAAAGTGCCTAGCCCTACTCAAATACTGTTTAGGTGTTTCGTGAGATAGGGGCACGAACGGCTCCCACCACTCAAGATCTTGGATTGCTGTTTCACATTTCTTACACATTGGTTTCCCTTTCTAGTTTCACTTACAACCGAACTCGCCCGGACGGCACTCATAATGCTCGCCACGGTCATGTTCCGCCTTCACCCAGGCCCGCTTATCCGGCAGCTCGGCTTTCCGCTCGGCAGGTTTCACCTCGCGCTTAGGATACGGTTCGTCACCCCAACCCTCACGGTTCAACCAAGTAGCCGGGTAAGGAATGAACTGGGTATCCGGCAAGTTGGGGTCAGCGGATAACCGGGCAACCCCATCCAATATTTGTTGAGGATCCCCGCCAGCTAACTTCTCGAAAGCCTTACGCGCTTGAGCCTTACCCACCTTCCGGGGGTAGGCAGACCAGAACTGCTCGAAAGCATTATCAAGATCAGAACGCGCATATTTCTTACTAATAGTATTCTTTTCATTAGTATTCTTAAGTGACGGTTTCACCGATGCCGGTAAATCCGATGACGGTGAATCCGATGACGGTTCAGAAGTGACCCAGATCACCTCAGCGAACTCCCCGCCCGTGGCCCGAGCCTGCTCGCGCCTCAAGTAACCGTGCGACTCAAGCTCCTTCACAGATCCCCGAATAGCATCCCTACCGCAGTCGTTAGCCTTAGCCAAAGACCCGATGCTCACATTCCATCCCTCAGAATGAGAAAGTAGCTGGGCGAGTAGCCCCTTCGATCTCAAAGACAACCGCTTATCCCGCAACCAATCGTTAGGTATCTGGGTAAAGCGATATTCGTATTTCAGTTTGCGCCTGATAATCGGCATAGAGCCCCCTCTTTTTTCAATGATCCTAGCCTAAAAAAACTTGACTTGATCCCCTTCGTCAATCAAGATCAAATTATATTGGTCATCCAATCGAATCCAGGACGATAGCGTTTGGTAATAAACTCGCACTTCTGCCGGATCCTCATAAGATCTTAGCTTCCAACCGTAACGGCGGGCCATCTCAGCAGTCTTAGGATCTGACTCCATAGCCGTGTTCATGGCGGAACACATCACAATCACATTAGAAGGTACGTCACGCGCCTTGGATCCCCCCATGCCACGGTTGGCCCTGTGATGGGGCGCTACGGCCTCAATTTCGCCACAATGAACACAACCCCCGTCACGGGCTAAATAACGCTGGAACTGCTTTGCGTTCATCCGGCCAATCCACCACCTCTTGAATAACCACTTCCGTGCGGGCCTTATCCGCATCCGTGAAAAACTTGTACATATTCACGCCGACAACCTGGTAATCGTCATCGAACGCCTCCTTGTTCAAAGCATCCAAAACCAGCTTAGCCATGTTGTCAATATCACGCCTACGCTTGTTGCCGTTATAGAACCGCAGATCTACAATGACCTGGTGCTCGTACTTCTGCTCCCCAGCCATCCGCCAAGCATCACGGACACGCTTTTCCGCCTCGATAGTTTCTTTCGGGGTGAAAGTGCCACGCTGGGTAACCCTCGGGCGTTGCTTCGATCTCGGCTCACCCATCACGGTAAACCTGGTGCACCTAATCGGTGTCACCCCAGTTATCGTCGGTAATGCGAATGTCATCCAGCAACTCCTCTTTAGTTATATTGAACTCAACATAATTATCTATTAGGGTGTGGATCTCGTCAAGGTTTTGCAGATCGAATAACCGCCGTTTCTTTCTCGGCAGAGTCCCCCGCAACACTTCAGCGACCAAACCGACAGGCGGTTTCCCCGGATACATCAGTAACGGGCGCAACTGTTTATAGTTGAGATCCGCGTAGTCCGGGAAGTCTATCGGCGTGAACTTGTATTCCATACATCAAGTGTAGCCAAGTCGCAATAACCGAGCCTAAAGTGTTCAAAAATCTGCAAATTGTATGCGCTCGCACACATCTTGGAATTACCCCGAACGCCGACATTGTTAACTGTGTCAGCGAACGCCAACATAGCAATTCCCAGGGCTAAGACTGACCCCACTCAAGCCGAACCAACGGCCCAAGCGACCTGCCCACCTCAAGGCGATCCCGCAACGCGCGTATAGAGCTAACAGCAGCACGGTGCTCCTGATCCGCTAACTCCGATGCCAACAATGTATCCGCAGTTTCCAAGTCAGCCGTGTACCGGCGAATATCCATCGAACCCTCCACCGACAAGAAGGCTCTGGCGTAAGCGACTTTATGTGCCACCCTAGCCGTAACCGCCTTCTTGTCGGCAGCAGATATCTCGTCAGTTTTGCTGTCAATATCCTTCGAGATCCGCGTAAGGTTCTCGATGATATCGAGGGGGGTTAGATTACTCACTTGGAAAGTGGGCCAAACAACCACGCACCGGTTTCATGAAGCCACTCAATAGCCTCACCATACTGATCCGTGGTATCGTTCCGGTCAAACCGCTTATGGATATCCACCGACTGGTGTATATCGCTCACTCGGGCGACAGTCTGCTCAGCCATATCTAGCACCTTCGCTTGATGCGCCGTCAAGTTACTCATTCTCAAGAACCTTCTTCCGTTTGCTAAACAAGGCTTGGGTTTGCGTTGTAGCCCAACCCTTCTTGGTAGCATCCTCCCACAGTTTGTTCAGTTCTTCAAGCGACGTGGCTGCATCAACAGACGTCAAGAACGCCGGATCAACCGGTGTTGCGCTTTCGGCGGGCACGGCACCCCGCGCCACCTTAGCCATCTCCTCACGAGAAGCACGCTTGTTACCTGAGTAACCGGCGTTAGCCAGCGCCCTACCAATCGCGCTCGTTTCCGCGTTCTCAAGGGCAGAAGTTTGGTTAGCCCCAGAAGTGCCTTCGATCTCGAAAGCGAACCCGGAAGCCTTGGGGCAGTTAGCGTGCTGATCCTCGTGATCGAGAAACACTTGCGCCCGCACGACCCAAACTTTGCGAGCTCTATCTTCTTCGCTTGTCAGTTCATAACTGATAATGCGACCATCGGGGTGGTCACTATAGAAGCGTTTGATACGCTCCTCAACAGTTTCATAATCTTCCAGATTGAATCTAGCCATTTTGTTCCCTTTCATTTGCTTTAGTGATACGCAACGAGCGCGCACCGCTACCTATTCTTTCTATGTATCCCTTCAGTTCCAGATTTTGCAACTGGTAACTGACGGAAGCCGTTGATGATAAGCCAACATTGTCACCGATTTCCGTGATAGACGGGGGAAACCCGTTTCTACGGCTATAGCTAACAATAAAGTTGTATATGTGCCGTTGCCTTTCAGTCAGCATTATTGAGATCAACCCAAAGCTTATCCGCAACCACCGACAACGACTCGATCATTTCGTCATCCCGTTCCATCCAAACCCATTTCGGATCTATCCAGCCGGGTACGAAACCGTTGGGCGAATCAACCCGCAACATCCACGCGAACAAGCAACGCTCTGCACCGGTTACATGTAACTGCCATTGAACCTGACGGCGGTAAGCAATCGGGATCTTAGCCTCGCCCCAATCCTTCCCGCTGGTTTTGATTTCGCTGATCATATCGTGCGACAGCGACAGCCCATCCGGTGTGGCTAGGTGGGTTGCGTGATCCTCGTGAGCGATCAACCATTCGTTAGGCATGATATCGAACATCTGTTTGACCCACATACTGATCGGGCCTTCTTGCTCGCGCCCGAATCTCATGTAATCGTTGTCCTCAATCGGGGTCGGATCGGTAAGATCAGCCAGCACCTTCGCATATCCGGCGGGGGTCGCAGCGTTCGCAACCTGGGTTGCGGTTATACCGCTTTCCCTGGCTAGGATCCAACCATCGAAGTCAATGGCCTTGTTCGCCAGGAATCGTTCAGTCCGAATCATTATCTTCTTGTACCCTTTCTAATGTGCGGTAAATGTGGTAGCCAACCTGGCTAGGGTTTTCCGCGCTAGCAACATCCTCGCAAGGAACGCCCTCCCGGTACGACTCGATCCAGTAGTCACCCATGTCGGCGTAAACCACGAAGGTGTATTCCGGTGTCAGCATCGGCATCCCACCCTCGGTTATAGACTTCCGCATCAGCGCCCCCCAAACATTCGTTCACGCTCGCCACGGCTGGTCAGTTCCCAGACGATAGCTTGGCGACCACTCGGGGTTTTTACGCGCACACCAGAATCCCGAACCATATGGCGCTCTACTAGCTCAGCGCGCCGGGAACGGATCCCTGACTCACTAGCCCGTGGCGCAGTCTTATATTGACGGTACGCCTCGATCAACTGGTAATCGTGACGGGGTTTCTTGCTAAGCACCTTGAGAATATAGGTTTGTGTTGCGGTAACATCCGTCACCGAATCCGCAGCATCGTGACTGGTTGCCGGGTCATTCTTTCTAGCTTTAGGCATCTTCCCACTCCTGTTCAATCGAATCTTGTTGCGCATCATAATTCAGCAAAGCGGAGGCGAGCTCCCTGGCCTGACGGATCGTCAGAATCAGATCGTCACCATCCATTTGCCATTCGCCGTCAGCAATGTTGCTAATCAGCACACGGTTACCTTCTTGCCAAGCCTCAAACACGGTCACTCCTATCGGTTAGTAATTTACTGAACCCGGCAACAACGAGAACGATCCCGATGAGGGTGAGCCCGTTGATACCGGCAAGCGGGTTTAGATACATTGGCGTGAGCGTGAGCGCACCGCCCCCTAAGAACATCACCCAGCCCATCATGACCAAACCGCCGTGCCAATAATGAAGCCAAGGCCGATAGCGGAAACGAAACCCACCAGGAGAATCACCATGTCAAAAGTGTTGAACACCCAAACATTCGGCGGGCGATAGGTTTCCCGGCGCTTGCGGATCTGACGGCGAGTCGGGTAACGGTCACCCTCCTCATCCTGCATTGCTATTTCTAGGTTCTTGTAGTAACCCATTTCTTACCCCTTTCATTAGGCGAGTATTTATCACTCAAAAGAACCCTACTGGGTTTCTCAAAAAAATCAAAATTATTTTCTATTTTTTTTGATCTGGAGTAGATATTTTTTGGGATATCCCCTATCCTATAAATATGAACGAAACGAAGGGGAACCAAATGACTACCTGGATCTACAATGACGGGGGCAGGGCTGAAGCCGGATACAAAGGCACCTCCGCCGACTGCGCTGTCAGGGCTATCGCTATTGCTTGGGATCTTCCCTACAAAGTAATCTACGATGACCTCCGCTACTTCCTCGACTGCCGGAGCGCCGGATCGCCCCGCAACGGGATCAGCGAAGATCACCTACGCCGTTACCTCGGTGAGAGGGGATTCCGATACAACGAAATCAAGTTCGATCAAGCAACCCTCCACCGCGACTACCTGCCCAAGGGCAAAGTGATAGCGAACATGCCGGGACACGTTTCCGCCGTGATTGACGGGATCGTGAACGACACCTTCGACCCCAACCACAAAAAACACCAGAAGCTAGTCGGCTACTGGATCGCACCAGAAAGGAACCGGAAATGAAACAGGAAACACTATACGCACCCTGGATAATCCTCGACCATGACTACACGGATTACTCCTGCGAGGAACACGCAATCGAATACGCGAACCGCATTGAAGCCCAGCAATATGGGGACACCGCCTACGGTATAGCAAAAGAAGGCTACGGAATGGTGTCTGATATCTACGAGTTGGCTTCTTACGCCACGGAAGAAACCGATTACCCGGTGGCTTGCCCTTGCGGAAAGTATCTAGACGTACCGCTCACCCGGGAGGGGCGCGACTATATAGAAATCAACGACTTCCCCTCCTGGCTCAAAACCCTCCACAATATAGAAAGGTAAAACAATGTACGCAACTAAAGCACCCACCAGTAAAGATATTGACATCACCCCATCCGGTTACCACCGGCTACCCTGCGATGGTCGCCACGACCACAGCTACCACTTCTACATGTATTACACCAAAAGCGAAATCATCAGTATGTGGAAGGAAGAACACCCGCCCACTATCCCCTGCAATATGTGCGGGGATCCCGTTGATGCCGATATCCACGAAGAAGAACTAGGCATGTGCCTTGACTGCTCGAACGATTACTTCACCCACGATGACGAAAAAGGAGAAAACTAATGAGCGAATCAGTAATGACGTATGAAGAACTACTCGACAACCCGCCCGCCTACGCCGAAGGTGTAGCCCGCCTATGGTTATGGTCAGACAACCACGAATACCCAACACCTTCTAGCGTGTTCCTGGATCTCACTGGCTACTCAGAAGAACACTTCGGGCAACCGCTATCCAACCTCAACACGATCCACGCAAAGCTGGGTTACAAGGAGCTCGGCTTGCTATCGGAAGCACTCAACGATTACGCCAACCGCCCCCTGGATGTTATGGAATATGTTGAGTTCTTGCTCGATGCGGAGGGGGAATAATGTACGGGTTCGGTAAGAAGTGCGAAAACTGTCAAGACGAACGCCCCATGACCGGGCAACTACTGTGCGAACTATGCGCTGAGAACGAAATTGAAGATCGCCGTTACGAAGGGGCACTCTAATGACCGAAGAACAACTAGCCGAAGCCGTAACCAACATGGCCCTAGCGGAACGAGAATACCTCAAAGCCAAGATCCAGTTACAGCAAGCCTGTGTTGAACTCCACCGTAAAGGGTACAGCGGTTACCGCCTAGCCCAACTCACCGGGCTAACCAAGATGACCATCTACAAGTGGGTCAAAAAATAGTGGGCTAACCGGTGGCAAAAGAAAGGCACCCGCCAGGGGAAAGGAGGGGGAACCAAAAACCTGGCGGGTGCAATTCGTTGTTGCTGTGCGACTGAACTAACCTATCAGAAAAACCTTACTGACACGACTCGCACATCAAAGCTTCCATCGGATCCACCGGGCAAACAATCCCGCCGACTTCTTCCATCAAATCCAAGTCGGCCATTACTTACCCGCTTTGTCATACTGAAGCACCGAAGTCAGCAAAGACATAAGCCCCGCCAGCCCCGACACCGAAAGAATCTCTACAGCATCAAGATCGAGGATACCGATAACACCAGAAGCGGTAATCACCGCAAGCGCCGATTGGGCCACCGTCTTGACGGCACGCTCTCCCGCATAAGCCCAGTAAGCTCTCAATTTATCCATCAGGGTTACTCCTCTTTTGTAGGTGATCATCAGCGACAGCCCCGCCAATGTAAGACCCGAGCACCAGGGTTATCAAAGCAACCCCGCCAGTAATCAGCTCGGAAGATCCCATTCTATCGCCCCAAACAGCAAGGGCTCCCACAGCAATCATTACCGCCCCAATACCCCACGATGCAGCAACGTAGCGCCTGCGGATCTTCCAGTTGGCTTGTGGCCTCACGCCGTCATCACCGCTATCAGGGGGGAAACTATCGCAGCCAGGAAACCGAACCCGCCGATGGCTTGCCACATGCGTTGCTCAAGTTTCCGCAACCGCAACTCGTGATCCTCAATTTTACCTTCGGCATCCGGTAACGAGTTGGCAATCTTTTCTAACAGTTTGCCTTGCCGTTGCACCTCAGCATAAATATCCCGCATAGAAACCCTTACCGCGCCGGTGTCTTGTTCTTCAGCCATTATCGGAGCGCCCTCCTAATGTCGAAAAATCGGCGTAACTGTGCGCTCATGGGTTTGACCACGCGAGGGGGAACCGGCTTTTCAAGTTCCTTCACAAGCTTTTCAGCCGTGACCGGCTCCTCAATCACAATCTCAGGCTCAGCCTCGAAGTAAGGCATCGGGTCTACGGTTTGCCCCCATGTGCGTGTGGGGTGTCGTACCTCGAAGTGTAGGTGTGGGCCGGTTGAAGCGCCGGTGTTGCCTGAGTGGGCGATGACCTCACCGCGTTGCACTTTTGTGCCCTTGAACAGGTGAGAAGGTTTGCTCAAATGGTAGTAGACCGTGAACAGGTCGGGCGCGTGCTTCACAATGAGGGTGTATCCGCCGGAAGCCCCCGAGCCTTTGTGTACGATCTGCCCGTCAGCGGGCGCGGTCAAAGGTGTACCCACAGGGCAAGCAACATCCACCCCGTGATGGAACTTCCGTTTCCCTGTTATCGGGTGAACCCGCCACCCGTAAGGGCTGCGAGCGTTTACCGTGTACGGTTCAGGCCAAGGTTCACTCAGTTTCATCCGGCACCACTACCCACTCACCGGCTTCCTCATCCCAAACGTAGGCTTCCCCGTCCTCGGGCATCGGCACGGGTGCCACCCATAGGCAAGTGCCCTCATCGAGAACCCACGACGGGTAAGGCTGAGGCGGGATGAAAGCCCCATCGGTGCCCTTGTCAGGGTCGAAGGTGTAACCGATACCCGCATAGTTGAACCGAAAGGGTGTGCCATCCTCAGAGTGAACACCGCCCCGCGTGTTGTAGGAAGTTCTCAAACAAGCCTGACCGCGCAAAGCCCCGTAATAATCTTCCCAAGAAGTCACACCTTCGATAAGGTCATTCTCATCCCTGCCGGTAATTACTTCAGTAACAACATTGTTCTCGTCCAAAAAAACATAATGTGCCATTAGAAACTCACCGTATCCGTTCCAGCCGTGAAAGTTGTAATTTTATATTCCCCCGAGGTCACGGTGCTTGAAGTAAGCCCCGCGCCAACCGTCAAAGAGAAACCTTTATTGTAGCGAAGAATCACAACGCCAGACCCACCGGTTCCACCGTCACCGCCTGAACCACCGCCACCACCGCCACCGCCGCCAGTATTAGCCGTTCCGTCAGTACCTGCACCGCCACCATTAACACCACCATCACCTGCCCCGCCAAGACCCCCATCGCTACCAGGTTGGTCAGCACCCGAACCACCACCACCGGCTCTATAAACAGAGGAACCAGTGACGCTAGAAGCCAAGCCGTCACCGCCAACCCCAGCAATATAATTCGCTTGACCGTCAGCGCCAGCCTGACCAGCACCACCACCACCACCTGCGGCGACCTGAGTAGCGGCACCGTCACCACCGTCAAAACCTTGACCAGTCGCGCCGGAACCACCGGAACCGCTAGCGTATGCGCCACCGCCACCCGAACCGCCCGAAGCCGTAGCGTTGCCGCCTGAAAGACCGCCACC
>Ga0209654_1000775_pt1 | contig 29162 bp, 27 predicted proteins | sample SaaInl1SG_22_DNA_FD_184646 | JGI IMG/M metagenome (GOLD analysis project Ga0209654, IMG submission 184646) | Marine microbial communities from expanding oxygen minimum zones in the Saanich Inlet - ESP_161SG_22_DNA (SPAdes) (version 2) | ecosystem: Environmental > Aquatic > Marine > Intertidal... | reverse complement strand
GGAGGTTTTACGAAAGATGATGTTAGCAGGCGCTGATGTATTTCGTATTAACTTTTCTCATGCCGATTACGACGCCGTAAGAGAGCGAGTAGAAATGATTCGAGAACTTAATGAGGAGCTCGGACGCAACACAGGGATTCTTGCAGATCTTCAAGGTCCAAAACTTCGTGTTGGAGTAATGGAGGACGGTATTGAGGTTGCCCCTGGCGATCGAATTGCATTTAAAACGGGAGAGAAGTTCGTCGGAAACAAGGAAGCGGTTTACATGACCTATCCCGAATTTCCAAGAGATGTTAAGCCTGGAGAACGTGTTCTTCTCGATGATGGAAAGTTAATTTTTAGAGTGGTTGAAACCAACGGCACTGATACTGTTGTTGCCGAGGTTGAACAAGGTGGACCATTAAAATCTAAGAAGGGGGTTAATCTTCCTAACACGAATATTTCGCTTCCTGCGCTTACTCCTAAGGATATCGAGGATGCGATCTTCGCAATTTCACTTCAGGTCGATTGGCTTGCACTTTCTTTTGTTCGTCACGCACAAGACATCAAAGACCTTCAGGAACTGATTGCGAAACATTCAGATTACAAGATTCCAATCATCTCTAAAATTGAAAAACCAGAAGCAATTACCAATATAGATGAGATCGTTGCCCTTAGCGATGGTATTATGGTTGCACGTGGCGATTTAGGGGTTGAAGTGCCTGCTGAAGAAGTTCCTTTACTTCAAAAGCAACTCGTTCAAAAGTCAAAAGAAGCACGTATCCCAGTAGTTATCGCTACGCAGATGATGGAGACCATGATGGACAGTTTAACACCTACCCGTGCTGAAGTAAACGATGTTGGAAATTCTGTAATGGATGGAGCCGATGCGGTTATGCTTTCAGGAGAAACTTCTGTAGGACAATACCCGGTTGAGGTAGTTGCTAAAATGGCATCCATCATTCGGGCGGTTGAAAACGTAGATACTTTCTGTGCTCAAGCCAAGCCTTCGCTTATTCGCACCAATCGCTTTGTTTCAAAAGCCGTGTGTCATCACGCCGCGCTACTTGCTAATGAAGTTGAGGCGAAAACGATTATGACCCTTACGAACTCTGGTTATACCGCGTTCCAGGTGTCTTCTTGGAGACCAAAATCCTTCATTTTGGCTTTTACTGATAACCGTAGAATATTAGGTCGCTTAAATCTTCTTTGGGGAGTTTATGCTCATTACTACGACAGATACGCTTCTACCGATGAAACGGTGGAAGACATCATAGGGATCGCAAAACAGAACGAGTATCTTAAGAAAGGAGATATGGCAGTAACCTTGACCTCTATGCCGATTGAGAAAAAGGGAATGGTAAACAGTCTTCGAGTTACTGAAGTAGATTAAGCTTCTGAGATGAAGCCTGAGATCGAACGTAAATTTCTACTAACCACTGAACAGGCCTTAGCCTTAAAAGCTGAGGCTACTCATAAGAAACAGTTGAAGCAAGGCTATCTCGCCAAAGGCGAGCATGTTATTTTACGCGTTCGTATTTCTGACCAAATCGCCTATTTAACGATTAAAGAAAAGGTTAAGGGTAGCTCGAGGTTAGAGTTTGAAACTCCGATTGAGTTATCTGATGCAGAAAAGCTACTCGACCTTTGTTCTAATCAGATTGAGAAAACGAGACATCTGATCAAACGAGACTATCTGATAGAACTTGACGAATTCCATGCTGCCAATGATGGACTCTGGCTCGCTGAGATTGAGTTCGACTCTATTGAGAGGTCTAACAGTTTCATCCCCCCTACTGAGTTAGGGAAAGAGGTTACTGATGACTACCGGTACTACAATTCTTATCTAGTGGATCACCCCTTTACCCGTTGGTAATTTTTAGTGGAGTCCTTTAAATTGCTCTAAAAAACGAAGGTCATTCTCGCTGAGCAGCCTGATATCAGGGATTTGATGTAGTAAAAGGGCGATTCGGTCGATACCCATTCCGAATGCATATCCTGAGTATTCTTCAGGGTCGATACCACAGTTTTTCAGCACATTAGGATCAACCATTCCGCAACCCATGATTTCTAACCATCCAGTACCCTTGGTCATACGGTAATCGGTTTCGGTTTCAAGACCCCAGTATACATCCACCTCTGCACTGGGTTCAGTGAATGGGAAATAAGAAGGTCGAAGACGAATCTCTGATTTTCCAAAAAGCTCCGTAGTAAAGTATTGAAGGGTTTGTTTTAGGTCAGCGAAGGATACATTTTTATCGATGTATAGACCTTCGATCTGATGAAAGAAACAATGTGATCTAGCTGAAATAGCCTCATTTCTATACACTCTTCCTGGCGAAATGGTACGAATAGGAGGCTTGTTTTCTTCCATGAAACGCACCTGAACTGATGAAGTATGTGTTCTAAGAAGAATGTCAGGATTGGTCTGAATAAAGAAGGTGTCTTGCATGTCTCTTGCCGGATGGTGATCAGGCAAATTGAGTGCAGTAAAATTGTGCCAGTCATCTTCGATTTCTGGTCCTTCAGAAACGGTAAAACCAATCGTTGAAAAAATGTCGATGATGCGGTTTCTAACAATAGAAATAGGGTGTCTAGATCCGACTTCGATTGGGAATCCTGGCCTAGTAAGATCTTGTTTTGGCGCTGATTTTCGCTCGTTAGCTTTCAGTACTGCTTTTTGCTCATCGAGTTTTTCTTGAACTGTTGATTTGAGTTCATTGACGACCTGTCCGAAAGTTTTTTTGTCTTCAGGAGCGACCGATTTAAAGGCAGCGAAAAACGTGTTTAGTAATCCTTTCTTTCCCAGGTATTCTAATCGAAACGATTCTAGCACCTCAGCAGATGAAGCTTCAAACTGTTTGACTTTTTCTATATGGCCTTTAATTTCCTCGATCATGATTCTGAAATATCCGACAAATTTAATAAAACCTCTGAGAGGCCTTAGGCGAGGCCAATTATTATTTGTTATTTTAGGGAAAACGCTAACCGATGAATAATTTAAAGTCTGATTTTCCAGCAAGTATTGTTGTTTTCTTTGTTGCCTTACCCCTTTGTTTAGGGATTGCATTGGCTTCAGGAGCTCCTCTAATATCTGGGTTAATTGCAGGAATCGTAGGAGGTATTATCGTAGGTTCTATAAGCGGTTCGCAAATTGGTGTAAGTGGTCCAGCAGCAGGTTTAGCTGCAATCGTATTAACAGCTATTACCAGCTTAGGAGGTTTCGAGACCTTTTTGGTTGCCGTAATTTTGGCAGGAATCTTTCAGATCATACTAGGGATAATGAAGGCTGGTGTCATTGGGTATTTCTTTCCAGCATCAGTCATCAAGGGAATGCTTTCAGCTATTGGAATCATTATTATTCTAAAGCAAATACCACATTTTTTCGGTTATGATGCAGACTGGGAGGGAGACCTTAGCTTTATCGAGGCGGATGGTAGTAACACCTTTAGTCGTCTTCTTATGACGGTGAAACAAATTAGCACCGGCTCTACAATCATTTCTGTTATTTCTTTAGCTCTATTAATTCTATGGGATAAAGTGCTTATTCATAAGGGCCCAATCTTCAGAATTATTCAGGGCCCTATCGTCGCTGTTGCACTGGGAATTATTTACTCTATATCTTTTGCAGGGGATGCTACTTTAGGAATTTCACCTGAGCATTTAGTAGCTGTGCCTATCTTCGACTTAGGAGCGGGAATAACGAGTCAACTCACCTTTCCAAATTTTGCCGCAATTCAAAATACTGAGGTTTGGTTAGTTGCTATTACAATTTGCGTAGTAGCTAGTTTAGAAACGCTACTTTGTGTGGAGGCAACAGACAAATTAGATCCGCATAAAAGAGTAACTCCAACGAATCGAGAATTATTTGCACAAGGTGTGGGTAATGTTATCTCAGGTGCCATTGGAGGCCTCCCAATTACTCAAGTAATTGTTCGAAGCTCGGCCAATATTCAATCTAGAAATAAGACCAAGGCATCTGCCATTATTCACGGATTTCTGCTGCTTATTGCCGTATTTATTCTACCAAATGTTATTAACCTTATACCCTTATCCGTTCTAGCTGCTATACTGTTAATGGTAGGATATAAACTGGCTAAACCTGCGCTATTCAAATCTATGTATCGTCTAGGGAAAAAGCAGTTTGTTCCTTTTATCGTTACAATTGTAGGTATTGTGTTTACCGACTTATTGGTAGGTATCATTCTGGGTCTTGCAACCTCTCTGGTAATTATTCTTCTTGAAAGCTTTAATAATTCTCATTTTATGCATTTGAAGAAAGAAGAGAGCTTAAGTAGTATTGTGTTGGCCGAAGAGGTGACCTTTTTTAATAAAGCGGCTATTCTAAAATCTCTTCAAGAAATCCCTAATGGAAATAAGCTCGAAATTGATTTTAGAGGAACAGTGTTTATCGATTACGACGTTATCGAGATTCTTCATGAATTTCAAGAAAAGGCTTCAGAAAGAGATATCTCAATAACCTTCATCTTTGAAAAAGAGAAGGTTGAGTCGCCAACGAATTTAATTGAGCGACTCTTAAACAAGAGAAAAGTTCAAGCTTAGTACAGGCTTAATCGAGGAAATTCACTTTACCTGTACTAACATCGTACATGGCTCCTACGATAGTGATTTTACCCTCTTCTTCTAAGCGTCTTAGTACGTTAGATTTTACACGAATATTTTCTACCGATCGCAGTACATTATTTTTTGCCACCTCATTCACAAAGGGAAGGTTTGAAGAATTACGCATAGCGGGATCACTCGGTTCAACCGTCTCCTTTACAGAGGCATTGATTTTTGAAAGTAGACTGGATAGATTACCTAACTCGACACTGTCACAGGCTCCTTTAACCGCACCACAGGAGGTATGACCGAGAACAATAATAGCTTTAGATCCTGCTGCGGCGCATCCAAACTCTAAACTACCTAGAATATCTTCATTAATAATATTTCCTGCTACAGTAGCGACGAATAACGATCCAATTCCCTGATCAAATACAGTAGTTGCAGGTACTCTAGAATCGATGCATCCAACCACACATGCAAAAGGGAATTGCCCTGACGCTGTTGCTTCGACTTGTGCCATCAAATCTCGTTCTCTCATCTCACGACTAACAAATCGTTTGTTACCCTCCTTTAAAAGTTCGATAGCTTCTTTTGGAGTCAATTTCGATTGACTTTCTGCTGTTTGAGTTGGCATAGCGAATAATTTAGATCTTGTCTAAAAGGTAGCAAATTTTCTAAATAAACTACTACTCTCGAATAAATCGAATTGATGAAGTCGTAATCCAACCCGATTGACCGTTGGCAATCTCGATTTTTTGAAAGTTTTCAAAAGTTTCTTGCGGTCTTACCTTGGTGCCTTCGTGTAATTCAAAAGCAACAGGAGCATCCATTTTTGGGTCACTAAGTACCGTTACCGCAGGTTCAAATACAATAGCATATTGCTCTGATCGTTCGGTACTCTGAATAAAAAGAAGGGTCGAAAGGGCCATCGAGGCAACAATCAGACTAGGGACAGCTATTTTTCCTAAACGGGGTTTTACAGCTTTTGCAAGGGCAAATATTAGCGCGAAAATAAGACTAGTTACAGCCCAACCTTCACTATTCATCAGACCTATCAAAAACGTATAAACTCGTTTTGTAATGGAGGGTGGAAGTGGTTCAATTCGGTCAATCCGTTGATTCTCTGCGAACTGTAAATTCGTTAGTAGGTCAACATTCTTCTTGAAGTGTAGTAAACCTTTTTCGTAATAGAGAATGCTCGATGCTGTTTGACCGTTTTTATAATAGGCGTTACCTAAATTTAAATAGACTTCTTTCGAATGTAACCCTTCAGCTAACACCTCTTGATAAGCTTTTATGGCAGCATCATAATCCTCTTCGAGGTAGGCTTTGTTACCGGTCTCAAAGGCTGCTATTCCTTTTTCAAAATCAGCTTCTTGCGCGGTAATCGTGAGTCCCAAGAAAAGTGCAATAAGTAGAGTTAAGCTTCGCATGAGTTTACAAAAGGTCTTCGATAATATTGTGAAGTATTTTTAAATCTTCTTCGAATGGAGCGCTTGCCGAGCCACTGTATTTAACCATAAGGATTCGGTCGTTAATGGTATTTATTCGCTCAATTAGTTGGGTGTCAGTCCCCAGTGTTTGAAGTTTTTCTTCTCGCTCCTTCTTAGAGGCCGTAGACAAATCGACTCCTGAATACTTTTCTAGACATAAGAATAGAATTTCGGAGGCCATAGAATAAAATTCAGGATTTTGCTCTTTGGCTAGCTTGTCTACTCGTTTTAAAAGCGCCTTGATTTTTTTCGGAAGCGCCTTTTTAGCTCCTTGACCTGACGATCCTAGACGCGTTTTAAGCACGTTTATGATAGCACTTATGGTGAACCCTAATAGAACGAGCAGCGCTAATATGATGTAATAGGCATTGCTCTCAAACCAGGGAGAACTAACCATCGTAACGAGATTGGTTTGATAAGCATTCGATTTAAACCCTGAGGCAGCCGGGGTGTTTTTCTCTACTATGGGTGCCGATGCGTTTGTACTAGGAAGCAGTTTGCTCCCTTCTACAGTGAGATCAAAAGGATCACTAATTAGCGTTCTATAACTTTTAGAATTCGGATCGAAATAGGTAAACTCAAGTGGGTCGACAGGATAACTTCCTGCATACCTCGGTACTACAGTATACGAGTTGATCACTGACCCGTTCATACCTTCTCTGTTTACCCTTACGTCATCCGTATATTCGGGATCGTACTTTTCGAGCGCTGAGGGTAAACTTAATTCAGGGATAGAGAGTAATTTAAGATTCCCTTTCCCGGTAATTTTGACTTTGATTTGGGTTGATTCGTTGGCCTCTAAGCTGGTTCTGCTTGCATCTACTGACAGCTCAAAATCTCCTACAGCTCCACTAAAATTTATCGGTTTCCCTTCTTCGGGCAACTCTTTCACATTGATGCTGAGATCACCCGCTTTTACTGTTTTTGTTGCCGATCTCATAATCGGATCACCAAAGAAGTCTCTTCTCCCGGTAGGTATTTGAACATAAAGTTCAAGTGCAAAGGGATCTAAGGCCAACGAACCAGATTTTTGAGGGTATAATACCACGGTTTTTAAATCTACTGCGTTGAAACTTTCGTTTCTGAAGGTGGTTCTTCGCGTTTCGTATTCTTTTATAGGCAGGTCTTGACTCCAGAAATTTTTATAGGTCGGATTCTCAACAGGGATAAAATTATTAATGTACACCCTCGGAGAAAAATAAAGGGTGTAAGTCACCAAAACTCCTTGATTTAAGTATGGCCTGTCATTGGATAATGTCGCAACCAGGTAAAGACTCTCATCGGCGATATCTTGCGCGGTCTTTGGAGCATTGGGGTTATCGATGGGCTCTGTCACTAGAACCGTTTTAGGGTCAGTGGTATAAACGGTATTATCGATGGTTATTGACGCGCTATCAATGATTAATTGTCCTTGCTTTTTAGGTCTAAGAACATAGGTATATGATTTAGAAAAACTCCGCTTGCCATTGATAAAAGAGGAGCTTATCGATTGTGAAGGCCCCATGAGTACCTCAAAATTCTCAAAGGAAGGTGCTTCAAAAAAATCACCATCCTTATTCATTTCAAAAGAAACTCTTAGGCGTTCATTTTGGCCTAGTTTAGCTTTACTCAGGACCGTTTCGAACTTGATGTCATTATCCTGAGCCTTTGCCAATAGACTAAAAAGAGAAAATAAGAGTACTGCCCAGCGTTTCATCACCAATCTTTTTCAACTTTCAATTTACGACCTTGAACCTTTTTAGCGTTCATTTTTTCTTGCACTTTATTCTCTTCATTTTGAAGGGCCTGTAATAGGTTTTCTATCTGTTGCTTAGAAAGTTCCTGAGGCTTAGGATTACCTTGAGGTTGCTTATCCTCTGGTCGTTTTCCTTGCTCCTGTTTTTGATCTCCTTCGCCTTTTTTCTGTTCTTCCTTTTCAGAACCATCTCCCTTCTCCTCCTCTGACTCTTTCTCTTTTTCTTTGGAGTCTCCCTGATCACCTTCTTTCTCTCGATCCCCCTCTTGATCCTCCTGATCGTTCTCTTTATTTTCCTCGTTTTCTTGTTGATCCTGCTGATCTTGATCTTGGTTTTGATCCTGATCCTGTTCCTGCTGTTGCTCTTGTTCTTCTTTTTTCTTTTTTGCTAAAGCGAGATTATACCGAGTTTCCTCATCTGTCGGATCATTTCGAAGCGCCTGTTTATAGGCTTCTATCGCATTATCGTATTCTTCCTTTTGCATATAGACATTGCCTATATTGTGGAATGCTTTATGCGAGAGATCGGGTTGTGAGCTTCGATTTGCCGCCTCTTTTAGGTGGCCAAAAGCTTCTTCAATGTGATTCTCCTTGTAGAGTGTCGTGCCAAGATTATAAGGGGCCTCAGCATAGGCGGTATCAATTGCCGTTGCCTTTCGAAATAACTGCTCAGCTTTCGTTGGAGCGCTTATCTTATCGATTCCACTATTATTAAGTTTTTCAACTTCTAAACGCTGGCCATTTGCAACGAGCCCGATAAAAATGACGATAAGTAAGAGTAATCGCTTTCTCATTTTCGAAACCATTGTAGTTTACGTTCAGGAATTAAGAATTCGATAACTAAAATAACAAAGGCAATGGCTATGAACCATTGAAATTGATCTTTATAGTTAGAGTAGGTCTGCGTTTCAAATGCGGTTTTGTCTAGTTGCGCTAGGAAATCGCTAATTGTCGATATCGTTGCTTCAGTGGTAGGGGTATCGATATAAATACCGTTGGTGCTGTTTGCCAATTCCTCCAATACTTCTTTGTTCAGCTTTGAGATGACTACATTGCCTTCACGGTCTTTTTTAAAGCTACCTTTTGCTATTCCTGCTTCGGGAATTGGGCCTCCAGAGGTTGTACCTGTTGCAACAGTGATGATTTGAATGTTCGCCTGGTTCGCGATTTCGGCGATGATATCTACTCCTGTCTCATTGTGATCTTCTCCGTCAGATAATAAAATAAGCACTCTGCGGGTCTCTGCATTTGGGTCAAAAAAAGTGCCAGCAAGCTTAACTGCTTCTAAGATAGCTGTTCCTTGCGAAGACATCATGTCTGTATTTACTCCTTTAAGGAACATACGAGCGGCTCCATAGTCTGTTGTAATGGGAAGTTGCGGGAAGGCAGAGGCTGCGTAAGTAATGATCCCTACTCGGTCTCCCTTGAGCTCTGAAAGTGTTTCTGCAACGATGCGTTTTGCCTTTTCGATACGATTAGGGGCGATGTCCTCGGTCAGCATGCTCTTTGAGACATCGATGGCAAATACTAAATCAACCCCTTCTCTTTTTACCGTACCTAATTGTGTTCCGATTTTAGGATTTGCTAATCCAATAAAAGCAAAATAGATGGCGAGGAGTATAAGAATATGTTTTAGTAAGCGATTTTTATTGCTTCGAAGAGGTGCGAGTCTTTCTAGCATTTGATCTCTCAACTTCTCGTCGGGCTGGGCTTTTTTTAGCGTATGCTTTTGCCATGCTCGATACCCTATGAAAAGTAGAGTGATCAGCAGAACAACGATCCCGCCTATAGTGAGGTATTGGGTATGTTCGACTAACATCATGACAGGGCTTCTCTAAAAAGGGTGTGACGTAATAATAGCTCAAGAGTAAGTAGGCTTAAAGCAAGAAATACCCAAAATCTAAAATGCTCTTCATAGGTGTAATAACTAAACTCTTCAATTTCGCTCTTTTCTAGTTCGTTGATTTGATCGTAGATGGCTTCAAGGCTTTGGTTGTCAGTGGCCCTGTAGTAGCTTCCGCCAGTAAGCTCTGACACGCCTTTGAGCAGCTCTTCATCGATTTCTACTGAACGCATTCCATATCTAAACGAACCGTCAGGATTGTAGGCAATGGGACTTAAGGCATTACCATTCGTTCCTAGGCCAATGGTGTAAATTTTGATACCATATTCGAGGGCGAGATTGGCAGCAGTTTCAGGCTCAATGAATCCGCTATTATTCACACCGTCTGTAAGCAAGATGATGATTTTTGAAATCGCATCACTCTCTTTTAGTCGATTTACTGCTGTTGCGAGCCCCATTCCGATTGCGGTTCCATCCTCAATAGCTCCGAAGCTTAATTCTGAAAGTGCAGTGAGCGTAATTGCGGTATCGGTGGTAAGGGGTGTTTTCGTATAACTTTCCCCGGCATAGACAACGAGTCCGATACGATCGCTTTTTCGGTCTTTCACGAAGTCTGAAGCCACTTCTTTCAAGGCTTCAAGTCGGTTAGGTTGCAGATCTTTAGCAAGCATACTCGAACTCACGTCGATTGAAAGAACGATATCTATACCGCTAGAAGTTTTCGTCTTGGTGTTAACTCCAGAGGTCTGAGGCCTTGCTAGAGCCATGATTAGCGACGCTAGAGCTGCGACACGGAGTACCCAAATTAAAGGGCGTAGTTTAGATTTTAGACTGCTTGACCGCTTAACACTTGTGGAAAAATTGAAAAAAACGGACTCTTTCGAGGCGCCCTTAAGCTTCCACAGTACAAGTAGTAATACAACTGCGAAAAGTGCAAACCACTCAGGATTTTTATAAGGAGCTAAAAGTACTTCTCTCATAATTCTGTAGTTACTTTTATAGACTCCATTATTCTAGCGGCTATTTGTTCAGCCCAACGATCTCCTGTAGGGTAGGTAATAACCACTTCCTGAGAAAACCCTTTTCCGCCAAAAATAAGATGGTCAAATGATCGTTCATTCTTCGCTGCATCTAACGCAGTGCCGAATGAATGATAACCAGTGACCTCCTCTTTAGTGTTGTAGATTTCTGACTTGGGTAAAATCGTTGAAAAACCTTCTTCTTCAAATCGAAGTAGTTGTGCTTCTGAAAGAGCAACGAAATCAATCTCTGATTCGCTTTCGCTTTTTTCAATTCGGATAGAAACGGTTAAATCGTCATTCAGGTTCCAACTAAATCCTTCCTCGTTTCTAATTAATGCCTCTGGAGCTTCAATACTTACTGGAGGAAAGCCATAACTTGATGATACCCAGGTTTGTTCGTAGGATTTTTTGAACGGATTAAGGGTAATGCTATCCCAAAGATTCTGGTAACCGGTGAGGTATCCATATACGCCAAGTGATCCTAGCACTAATATTAACGTTGAAATGGCGATGATCGTGCGCTGTTTCAAACGATTTTTCTTCTGAGGCACGATGGTGAGTGCTTCTAATTTCCTTAGGTAACCCTCCTCGTAGGTCTCTATCGTTTGACTGATAAGTAAAAGGTCAGCACTTCTTTGCTCATCAGTAACCGATTGTTTTGCGAACTTGTAGAGTTCTGCCCGATTCAGTAGTTCCTTCAAACCCGTCTGTTGCTCCTTAGTCTGCTGGTAATATGGCTCGTTTTGGCCGAGACTGTCTAGTAAGCCAATGAGTTCCTTGGAGGTTCTTTGTTCTGTAGACAAAGAGAGTCTGCGATGTAGGTAGGTTTTAAAAATAGAGGTTGCAGAAAAGTAAATAGATGCGGCTTCGACCACTTCTATCTGCTTTAGACGATCAATGGAATGGATTGCCTCTTCAAAAGGGCTAATGATTCGTTTCTTTTCAAGAGATCTTTTGAAATAAACAAGAAGCCCGATCGCGATCAAAGCAGTGATGAGTACGTAAGGCCAATAACTCTTAGGCTCAGGAACTTTTTGACCAAGAGGTTTAATGTCGAATAGACCTTGGGCAGTTGTATCGACGACTACATCGTCGATTCGAACAGGAATTGCCTCGGTAGTATACGGAATTCTATTAATGGTGATTTGTTGGGGGGCAATCAGATAGTCTCCAGCATCAAATTGAGTAATCTTATAGGTTTTACGAAGCGATAATTGAGGTCTTTTAGATAAGGTGTCGATGGCGGATTCATTGACCACCTCGAGCGGATAAAAGGTTTGCCCTTCTGGAAATAGAATCAAGGCCTCAGGATCAGCATAGGCGCTAAGCTGTAACTCAATTTGTTCCCCGATGAGAAGACTGTCCCGATCTATCGAGGCGGTTACTTCTTGACCGTATCCTTGATGAATAACTAGAGCAAGAACCAGTAATGAGATGATCTTATATGTTGCTAAAAAGCTTTTCATTAGCGATGCTTTGCTTTAAAGAACTGTAGTAGTTTAGAAATATGATCCTCATTTAATTCACAACTTACCATTGGAGCTCCTACTTGAGCAAAGCTCTTTTCAAAGTAGGACACGGCTGAATCAATGTCGTTGGTATAGGTTTTAGCAATACTTTTTGACCCGGTATCTACGTAGGTGATGGTATCCTCTTCTAAGGATCTCATAGGAATCAAACCTAAATTAGGCATTGCCATTTCGAGAGCATCATAAACACGAAATCCATTTACATCGTGTCGCTTTGCCATAATTCGCAGCGATTTTTCGTAGCCGGTATCTAGAAAGTCAGAAAGTACAAAGACAATGGTTTTCTTTTTAAGATAACCAGAAAGAGAAGAGAGCGCTTTGTCGATACTCGTTTTCTGTGCAGGTTTCGAGGGGTCAGAAAGAACGAGGAGTTCTCTGATGATTCGCAGCAGATGGGCTTTGCCCTTTTTTGGAGGTAAGAAAAGCTCGACCTCGTCAGAAAAAGCAAGTAACCCAACTTTATCATTGTTCTGTAGGGCAGAGAATGCCAGAATTGCTGCGATCTCAATACTTTTTTCAAGTTTAGTAGTTTCGCCACTACCGAAAAGACCAGACGAACTAACATCCACAGCCAGCATTAAGGTGAGTTCGCGTTCTTCTTCAAAAACCTTTGAATAGGGCTCTCTATTTCGTGCCGTTACATTCCAGTCGATCGTTCTTACATCATCCCCGTATTCGTACTTTCTTACTTCACTAAAGGTCATACCCCTGCCTTTGAAAGAAGAATGGTATTCTCCTCCAAAAACATGATCAGAAAGCCTACGAGTTTTAAGAGCAATCTTTCGAACTCGGGCAAGAATGTCAGAGACTTCTAGCATGTTATATATTAAGGTACTTTGACCGCTTCGAGAACTTGTTCGATAATTTGAACGCTTCCGATCGATTCAGCTTCAGCCTCGTAGGTTAAACCGATACGATGTCTGAGCACATCAAAAATTACTGCTCTAACATCTTCAGGAACCACGAATCCTCTTCCCTGAATGAACGCATAACACTTTGCTGCTTTTGCAAGACTAATACTACCTCTTGGCGAGGCTCCGAAACTTATTAGTGACTTTAGATGAGCTAAACCATAATTTTCAGGATACCTGGTCGCGAAGATTAGATCAACGATATATTGCTCAATCTTTTCATCGAGATATACTTCGTTTACACTTTCTTGGGCTTTGAGGAGGTCCTTAGTGCTTAGTACAGCGCTTATCTTATGAGAAGTAGAAGCTAAATTTTGTCGAATAATCAGCTGCTCATCCTCTCTTTTCGGATAATCGATAACCACTTTCAACATGAAACGATCTACCTGAGCCTCAGGCAAGGTATAGGTTCCTTCTTGTTCAACAGGGTTTTGGGTGGCCATTACAAGAAAGGGTTGGTCGAGTTTAAAGGTTTCATCGCCGATAGTCACTTGCTTTTCTTGCATGGCTTCTAACAGGGCTGACTGTACCTTTGCAGGTGCACGGTTGATCTCATCCGCCAAAACGAAGTTGGCAAAAATGGGACCTTTCTTAACATTGAAGGCCTGCTCATTCATGTTATAAATTACCGTCCCAATCACATCCGCTGGCAACAGGTCAGGAGTAAACTGAATTCGACTAAAACTGCCTTTTACTGCCTTCGAAAGGGTATTAATTGCCAAGGTTTTCGCAAGACCCGGAACTCCTTCGAGTAATATGTGACCTTTGGCTAATAGACCAATTAAGAGGCTATCTACCATGTGGTTTTGCCCAACAATCGCCTTCGACACCTCGTTTCTCAATGCCGAAATAAAAGCACTATCTCGTGCTATTTTCTCGTTTAACTCACTAATATCTACACTCATTTCACTCTGTCTTAGGTTTAGAGGGCGCAAATTCTAAATTCTTATTGCTTTCCCTTGTTAATGATAGGTTAAAAATGCCTGATTTAATAAGGTTTTCACAAAGTTTTGGCTTTTATAAAGTTGTAACTTATAGCCTGAAAAACGGATCACTATGAAAAAACACTCACTGGTTGTTGGAACGATGACATGGGGTTGCTGGGGAAGCGCCTTAAACACCACAGAAATGGCTAATCGTATAGAAGGAGCGCTAGAATTGGGCTTAAACCGATTTGATCATGCCGATATCTATGGAGATTACACTACTGAAGCAGAATTTGGAGCGGCTTTAAAGCAGGCTAATGTGGCTAGAGAAGATGTTGAGTTAATTACCAAGTGTGGGATTCAAATGACGAGAGGTAGAGCTAATAAAGTCAAGCATTATCAATACGATGCCGCCTATATTATTGACTCGGCAGAGCAAAGCTTAAGAAATTTAGGTACCGATTATCTCGATCTTTTTCTATTGCATAGGCCGAGCCCGTTGCTCGATATTGAAGAGGTTGGTCTAGCTGTTGCAACGCTTTTAGATCAAGGAAATATAAAGTCGTTTGGCTTATCAAATTTTCTTCCGCATCAGGTTGAAAGTGTCATGCGATTTGCTCCAGTAGAAGCGAACCAGATACAGTGTTCGATCACGCACACTGATTCGATGTACGATGGCACTCTAGATCAGGCGAAGCACTTGAATATCGAGCCAATGGCTTGGTCACCACTCGGAGTCCTGTTTAAAAACCCTGATGACGAGGCCGTGGTTCGCATTAGAGCTGTTGCTGATGATCTAATGAAGAAATATGATACTGATTTAGCAGGCTTAGCATTGGCTTTTTTAGCGAAACATCCGTCTAAGATCAGCCCGGTGGTAGGAACCACTCAAATCAATCGCCTCGCTGATGCAAAGAAAGGTTTTGAGATAGCGTTAGAGCTTGAAGACTGGTTCGTGTTGCTCGAGGCGGCGAAGGGCACAAGAGTTCCTTAGGGTATGATTAATAAGCGTCTTTTAATTAAAAATTTACTCGCTCATAATGACGAGAATAGTTTTTATGATAGAAAACGCAGTATTTCTATAGGCGAAAAGGAGGGTAAGGCCAAGTTCCTCAAGCACGTTTGTGCTTTGGCTAATACCAATCCCTTGAACAACTCTTACATTGTTGTTGGTGTCGAGGATTTAGACAGTAGTATCGTTGGTGTTGATTTTTTTGACGACAGCAAAATTCAGAACCTGGTAAATGCTTACTTAGATCAACCGCCGAAGGTTTCGTACGAAAATATTCCCTTTCCACATTTGCCTGACAACAAGGTAGTGGGTCTTATTACGATACGATCTTCTGGCAAACTCTGTTCCCTTAGAAAGAACATCTGGAAGTATTATGGAGGAGCTGTTTTTTATCGCGAGGGCAGTATGTCGGTTCCGAAGAACTTCGAGTCTGAATTGCGAGATACCAATTCAACTATCGTTCAAGATTTAGAACGCCACGCAGAAAATAATATTGAGCTCACCCTCGATGGGGTGATTGATTTTATTCGAAATCGTCATCCTGATATGCCAAGTGATTACAAGGTTTTCAAAGAGCAATTTGTAGTGTGTTGGGCTGGACAGGTAAAGAAAGTCAAGGACAAGACTTATTATTCTCGAGTGGATATCGAATTGATCAATGAACAGGTAAGATTGTTCTATTCTGCCCTTGACGAGATCGAGATTACTTATACCAATGACACCTTCAGTCTAACCGAGTATGTGTTTCTTGGGCTTGGAGATAAAAAATATTATCCGCTCGAACGATTAGATATTTGTTTCGAAGAGAACGGTACCTATCAGATGAATACCGAGCTTATTTTTGAGCCTCCGCGTTACGACACTCGAGAATTATTTCACGTATACAATACGAACAACACTTTGGTTAAGCTTCTTGAGCAAAAAGTTCGACTCTCTGAAAATCAATTATTAGATCTAAGACGACTTCCTGACACCTATTTAATCTGTTTCTTAAATGGATTCGAAGAGGCCAAAGAACAGTTAGAATATGCTAGGGGTCTTATTAAGGCAATAGATCATGAGGCTTATGCCTCCATTAAAGAAGCACTTCGAGTAATTCGAAAAGTAAGGTATAACTAGAGGGGCTACAATAGGTCTTTCGCTCTCGGTAGGGCAGCAATGGCTCCATAATTCTGCGCCGTAAGTGCTCCAGCTTTGTTGGCGATACTCACCGCTTCGGTCATCCACTGATTGTCTTTTAACACATTTGTTGATGGTGCTTTGGATAGGGTGGCGAGTAAACATCCGATAAAAGCATCTCCAGAACCTGTGGTGTCAATCGCTTTGATTGGGATGGTAGGAATCGTTGCTCTCTGATCACTACCCAAACTCAAAAGAGTTCCTTGCTTTCCAAGGGTGATACAGATCGTCGCATCGGTCATTCTATGAAAGAATCGGCAAGCCTCCTCTAGGTCATTGGTGTTTGCGAGTAGTTTGGCCTCTTCTTCGCTGAGTTTTATTAGGTGAGCCTTCGAGATGAAATGAAGAGACTTTTTTATAAAATCTTCAGGATCGAATCGGTGTAGATCGTGACGGTAATTAGGGTCAAAACTGATAAGTGCCTCATTGGCTATCGCCTCTTCTAGATAAGTCGAATAGGTATGTTCTAGGCTTCCACCTAAAAAGGAGGTTGCGGCTCCAAAGTGCACAATTTGCCCTGCTAGCTGGTCAGCTAAGGCCTTGTCATAGGTTAGTTCCCGATCAGCCCCTCTCGAGAATACAAAGTCACGTTCACCATCGGCACCTAGATTTACAAAAGCGAGGGTAGTAAAAGTGGAAACTTGTTGTAAAAAATCGGTACCAACTCCTTCTTCTTCTAGGGTCTCTGTTAGGAAGTAACCGAAAGGGTCGCTACCCACAGCTCCAACAAAATAGCTATGACCATCAAGACGACTGACTGCAGCGGCTACATTCGCAGGAGCTCCACCGGCTTTTTTAAGGAATTGATCGGTTTTGGTTAGAGAGGGATGCCCTCCTTGTCCAACGAAATCAATCAATAACTCTCCGATACAAAACACCTTCTTCATGGGGTAGATTTTAAGTGCCCAAAGTACTAATTTTGAAGTAAACCGAAAGATTGAAACGCACACTCGCCATCGGAGATATTCACTCCGGAAAGAAGGGACTACAACAGGTACTAGATCGAGCAAATGTCAGCGAACAGGACCATCTTATTTTTCTAGGGGATTATGTTGATGGATGGAGCGAGGCTCATCAGACCGTCGACTTTTTGATGACTCTCAGAGATCGATATCATTGCACGTTCATTCGCGGTAACCACGATGATCTTTGTCTTAACTATTTAACTAGATCTGAGGCCCCTGAAAACTGGTTGCTTCATGGAGGAGCTGCTACAAAAAATAGTTATGATAGTATCGACCAAGCTCACAAGGAGCTTCATATCGCCTTTTTACGGGATTTGGAAGATTATCGGTTAGACGAAAACGATCGCCTTTTTCTTCATGCTGGTTTTACCAATCTAAGAGGGGTCGAACAAGAGTATTTCTCCAAAATGTTTTACTGGGATCGAACCCTTTGGGAACTGGCAAAGGTGGTAGAGCAAACAGAAGATAAAGAACTACCCCCGAGACTGAAGCGTTACAGTGAGATATTTATCGGACATACTCCGATCTCCAAGGAATCTTTTGTTTCACCCGAGCGTGCGGCCAATGTTTGGAACATAGATACTGGAGCTGCCTTTATGGGAGGGGTAACGGTATTAGACATAGACACTAAAGAATTTTGGCAAAGCGATCCTTTGAATGAGCTGTATCAAGGAGAGCCAGGAAGAAACCTTGCCCCGAAATAAAAAAACCCCGCAGGACCGCGGGGCTTTAGCCAGGTTTGTTTGGCATCGTGTGTACTAACAACAAAAACAAAAACTTAGAGTAACACAAGTCTAAATTAAGTGGGAATGATCAATTATGAGCTTGTTCGACGTCTATAACAAGTGGAAATCGATGTATTCCAATAAGTAACCCCGTATTTTTGCAGCATGGCAAGAGATGAAAAACTAAAAGAGCGATTTGACGCACTTGTTGTGAAACTGTCTGATCAATTCTCTGATGGCGATCCTTTGGATATGGAAGGAATGATTTATTTAGTGGGTGTTCAGGAGTTAGGGAAATTGCATCGCAAGTTCAAAAAGGATGAGAAAATCAATCTGATGCACATTGCAATTTGTCGTCTTTTAGAGCCTTATGGATATTATGAATTTTCTCATTTCGATGAGGAAGGTTGGCCTCATTATAAGGTGATCGACGAGCTGCCCCATTTAAAGGCGGGGGAGCAATCCATCCTTATGAAAGAGGCACTAGTGAATTACTTTATCGAAAGAAATTATATCGAATGAATTCTGAATATTACGCTGTAATTTTTACCTCAACCACCGGCGATGATTTGAGCGATTATCAGGAGTGGTCAGATAAAATGATAGAACTGGCCAAGAGTATCCCCGGTTTTATATCTATTGAATCGGCACGAAGTGCGATCGGAATTACAGTGTCGTACTGGAAAGACCTTGAAAGCATTTCTAATTTTAAAAGACTTGCTGATCATCGCTATGCTCAAAAGCAAGGACGTGATCAGTGGTATCAAAATTACAGGGTGAGGGTATGCCGGGTAGAGCGTGATTACTCTTTTCCTTAGTTGAGTTTTTCTTTCAGTAATTCGAAAGTTTCTGTGGCCGAGGCTCCCTTTTCTACTACTTTATAAACAGCATCAATAATTGGTGTTCGAAGAGTCTTTTTTTGAGATTTTGCCATGAGGTAAACAGGTTTTACCGCATAGGCACCTTCTGCAATCATCTTCTCTGCTTTAAAGGTTTCTTCAACGGTCATACCTTGCCCGAGGCGATGGCCAAAACGTTTGTTTCTACTATGATCGGAGTAGGCAGTAACCAAAAGATCTCCGAGGTATGCCGATTGGTTGATGTTACGCTTCATCTTGTAAATACGACCTAGATAGCGTTTCATTTCTCTAATGGCATTAGAAATCAAAACGCTTTGGAAATTATCTCCATACCCTAAACCCGACGCGATTCCTGCAGCAATAGCGTATACATTTTTTAAAACTGCTGCATACTCGGTGCCGATAATATCGTTTCCGGTAGAGACTCTTACATACCTGTTCGATAGGGTAGCCTTCATTTGATCGGCCTTAAGAGAATCTATCGCAGATACTGTGAGGTAGGAATGTCTTTCAAGGGCAATCTCCTCGGCGTGACAAGGGCCTGAGATTACTCCAAAATTCTTCAATTCTATAGCTGCGTATTCAGATAGATAATCACCAATAATTTGACCGGTTTCTGGAACCATCCCTTTGACCGCTGAAAAGACAGTTTTCCCTTTTAGTAAATTCAAAAACGGATGTAGACTTTGGTGTATAAATGCAGAAGGTATGGCGATAACCACCGTAGATGTTGCGGTTATTGCTTCCTCGATATTGCTTGTGGCATGGACCAGGTTCGTATTGAGTTGAACGCTGCTGAGGTAATGAGGGTTTTGTCCGACCGTATTAATGGCCTTTACTCCGTCATCTTCTTTAACGTACCAGGTTACCGTAACCTCGTTGTCATTAAATATTTTGACTAGTGCAGTTCCAAAACTCCCACCCCCTAAAACCGTTAGGGACTGGTGCTTTAACATAACTATAGGGTTCGAAGATACTCTGCTACTGCTTTTGCCTCGTCTTCAGATAGATTCTGATTGATCATTAGAGCGTTATTGTACTCTTTCAAAAGGGCCTTGGCGATCGGATCTTTCTGTAGCATTTCATTAGTATTAAGCAACAGGTTTAATACCCACTCAGGGCTGCGACGATCGTAAACGCCTTTTAAAGCAGGACCAATCATTCTACGGTCTACAAGGTGACATGCAGTACATTTACCGGCGTAAATACTTTTTCCTTGTTCAGCTAAATCTGTATCGATTGATGCACTAAACTGGTAAGAAGTAATAGGACCCAATCCTTTGTTAGAAAGGTCTACGGGTACCTCAGAAGTACTCGCTTCGGTTTTTGCCACTTCCTTTTTACGGGTTACCTCGAAACCTTTGTTCTCCTTTTTAGGACTTTCACCACAGCTCGCAATGATTAAGGCAAGACCAACGAATAATATTGATTTACGCATGCTAAAATTTTTGATAAATGTAGCCCGGACATTCATCTTAGGCAACTATTTACTCTGTTTATAATGATTTAGACGCTGTTGTTGCATTTCTAACGCCTGTTCAAATTCGTCATGGAGTCGCTTAATCAGCTCCTCAGTGCTCGGACAATCATTAATAGCACTCACTCCATGACCTGCTGACCAAATGGTTTTCCAAGCCTTGGCTTCTGAATTCATATCTAACCCAGGGTCTAATTTTGCTGTTCGAGCGTAATCCTCAGGGCCTATCCCGGCAGCGTTTAAGCTTGCCTCCATGAAGTTGGCAGGGATTCCAGAAACAGATGAGGTGTGTACAATATCGCTAGAGGTACTTTCGATGACCATCTTCTTATATTCCTCTTGGGCTTTACTTTCCTTGGTATTGATAAATCGAGTTCCCATATACGCCATGTCTGCCCCCATCTGTAAGACTGTAGCGATATCCTGACCGGTTGAGATCGCTCCTGCAACAACAATGGTTTTGTCAAAAACCTTTCTCACGTCTTTTATAAGTGCCATTGGGTTGATCGTACCTGAGTGTCCTCCTGCTCCTGCAGATACAAGAATAAGACCATCAACTCCGGCCTCGGCGGCCTTTTCAGCATGACGTTTTTTAACGATATCGTGAAAGACTAAACCTCCATAAGAATGAATCGTGTCTACCAATAGCGAAATAGCCCCAAGAGAGGTAATTACTAACGGAACCTGGTGTTTCACACACAGTTTTACATCCTCTTCAAGACGTGTATTGGTTGGGTGAACAATCAGGTTTACTCCGAAGGGCGCAGCCTTTTTACCGGTAGCTTGTTCAAACTCATTGAGAGCAGCCTTGATCTGAATTAACCACTCTTCAAACCCCTCGCTAGTTCGTTGATTTAATGCAGGAAACGTACCGACTACACCGTTTTTGCAACATTCGATAACCAAGTCAGGTCCTGAAACAAGAAACATAGGAGCGGCAATCGCAGGTAAACTGGTTTGATGGAGTGGAGCAGGTAGGGGTTTCATAACGTTTAATTTTCTTAAAGCTACGAAACTTCTTTCTTCTCTGAAGGCATTCGAACGCGCTTACTTGCTAAGTATACCCCTCCAATGACCAGGCTGGCCGCGACAATTTTAGTTAGTGTGAACTGATCCTTTCCTGCGAGCACTGCAAATAGAATACCCATCACTGGTTGAACATAGGTAAACACCCCGATGGTCGAAGCCTTTAATTCGGTCATCGCAAAGGCATTAAATAAGTAGGTCAAAAAGGTAACTCCGACAACAACAAAGGCTATAGTGGCATACGACCAACTAGGTAGCGTGGACCATTGAATGTCTAAAAAATCACCAATGGTTATGGGGAAATTGATAATCAGGGAGAAGGTAAATAACCATTTTAACAGCGTAAAAGGATGGTATTTCTGAACTAATGATCGGGTCAATACTAGATAAGCACCATAGGAAAGTGCGTTGACAATAAAAAGGGTGTTTCCAAGGCGAATATTTGGTGCGTCTGAGCGCAATTCGTTACCAAAAACAACGAGTCCGAGGGCTCCTACAAGCCCAAGCGCAATCCCAAGTGTTTTGTTTTTCGTAATTGGTTCTTTGAGAAGAATAGCGGATAGTACTAGGGTACAAATCGGTGTGATCGTGACAAGCACTGCACTGTTAATGGGAGTAGAAAGCTCAAGCCCTTTAAAAAAGGAAAGCATATTGATACTTGCTCCAAATAAACTGGCTAATAGGATCTTCGGCCAATCTTTCTTTTCAATGGGGTCTGATTTCCTGAATATGGAAAGGCCCCAAAAGAGAATGAACGCACCTACTACTCGCATAAATATAAACCCGAATGGCTTGATGTACATAGGCATTAAACCTTTCGCAATCGTGTGGTTTAAAGCATAAATTGAGGTAGCTCCGAAAGCTGCTAGAAAGGCGAGTACTCTTTTGTTCATTGACTAAGTGCAGTCTTAGCTGCTTCTAAAGTGGCCTTGGCGTGTCCTGCATATACATTGGTATCTGTAAGAACCACCGGTCTTTTAAGAAAGGTATAGTGCTCAAGAATCAGTGAGCGGTAATCTTGTTCAGTGAGTGATTGCTCGGCGAGTCCTCTTTTCTTGTAGAGTTGTGCTCGTCTGCTAAATAAAGATTCGTAACTACCAGCGAATTCAGCCATCTTATCGAGAGCATCTGCGGTTATCCCTTGAGATTTAATCTCAATGACTTCAACTTCTGGTCCAGGATTTAAAAAGGCTAAGGCTTTTTTACAAGTTTGACAGGTCGCTAAATGGTAGATTTGTTTCATGTTCTGAATTTGTTGCAAAAGTAAGGAAGATGTTAGACACCTTTGCTTCGCACTCATTTTAAGAATTTGATAATTTTTGGCAGTTTCAAAAATGGAAATAGCATAATTTTGCGCATATATTCTTAATTCACCAATAATGCATAAAGACAACATGGCCACTATCGAGATTTTTATGAACGAAGTCAAGGCCAGAAATGGACACGAACCTGAATTTATTCAAGCGGTTCAAGAAGTTGCCGAAACGGTACTTCCTTACATTGTGCAACACGATATCTACCATGGAAAAAATATCCTTTTAAGAATGGTAGAGCCTGAACGATTGATTTCTTTCAGAGTAGCTTGGGTGGATGATACCGGAGAAATTCATGTGAATAGAGGCTATCGTATTCAGATGAATTCAGCGATTGGCCCATACAAGGGTGGTCTTCGTTTTCACCCTACCGTAAATGCTAGTGTATTAAAGTTTCTTGCCTTTGAGCAAGTATTCAAGAACAGTTTAACCACGCTCCCAATGGGTGGAGCAAAAGGAGGTTCAGATTTTGATCCTAAAGGAAAGTCTGACGATGAGATTATGAGATTCTGTCATGCGTTTATGACAGAGCTTTGTCGTCATATTGGGCCAAATACCGATGTGCCTGCCGGAGATATCGGAGTTGGAGCCAGAGAGATCGGATTCTTGTTCGGTGCCTACAAGAAAATTAGAAATGAGTTTACAGGTGTACTTACCGGTAAAGGACTGAGTTGGGGAGGGTCTCAGATTAGACCTGAGGCTACGGGTTACGGAACGGTGTATTTCGCTCAAAGCATGTTAGAGACTCGAGGAGATTCAGTGAACGGCAAATCCGTTGTTATCTCGGGCTCTGGAAACGTTGCACAATTTGCTGCAGAGAAGGTTCTTCAATTAGGCGGAAAGGTGCTTACCTTATCTGATTCTGGAGGATATATTTATGACCCAGACGGTATTGACGCTGAGAAACTAGAGTTTGTAAAGGATCTTAAAAATGTGAAAAGAGGTCGAATAATGACCTATGTAAAGCACTATCCTAAGGCCTCTTACCACGAAGGCAAACGCCCGTGGGAAGTTCCTTGTGAAATTGCACTCCCTTGCGCTACTCAAAACGAGTTAGATGGTGCTGCTGCAGAGTTACTGGTGAAAAATGGCTTGATTGCTGTTTCAGAAGGAGCGAATATGCCTTCTACTCCAGAGGCGATTCATCACTTCCAGAATCACAAGATCTTATTTGCTCCTGGTAAGGCATCCAATGCCGGAGGGGTTGCCACTTCAGGTCTTGAAATGTCACAGAACTCATTGCGTATCAGTTGGACGCGTGAGGAGGTCGACAACCGTTTGAAGCAAATTATGAAAGACATCCATGATGCCTGTACCACATATGGTATGGAAGAAGATGGATATTGTAATTACGTAAAAGGCGCGAACATTGCCGGGTTTGTGAAGGTTGCTGACGCCATGCTTGCCCAAGGAGTTATTTAAATCAATTTGGCAGGAACACCTTATATTCAAAGCTCGTTGGTGGTTTTAGGCAGTGTTAGGTATGGAGAGACCAGCCTAATTGTCAAGGCCTACACCCGCGAGCTTGGTATTCAATCGTATTTAGTTAGAGGAGTATTAAAGCCGAAAAAATCGGGTCTCCGATCGGCCTATTTTCAGCCGCTCAGTTTTTTAGATACTGTGGTGACTCACAAGCCAAACTCAGATCGACTCGAAACCATAAAAGAAGCCAAGCCGTTGCAGGCTTTTTCTCAGATTCATTCTGATGTAGTGAAATCGAGTGCCGCATTATTCTTAGCCGAACTATTCACTGCCTCCCTTATTGAACAACAGCAAGACTATGATCTGTTTGATTTTATCATTGGCTGTTTAGAGGTCTTAGAAAGTGAAAAAAGCTTTCCGAATTATCTGATTGTCGTTCTTCTGGGTCTTTCAAAACATTTAGGGATTTATCCCGATTCATCACTTTCGAATGGAGCGCTATTTGACCCTGCAACTGGACAATTTCAAGCCGAAACTTCGAGATATTCTTTATCTGCGGTTGCCTCAATGACGCTCAATGAAATTCTAGGCATGAATTTTGATGAAACCATGCGGACAACAATAGATAAAAAAACCAGAGGAGAACTTCTAGAAGGATTAGTTCGGTACTACGACTTTCAATTAGATGGCTTTCGTAGACCAAAATCGCTAGAAGTGATTCGAGGGTTGTTTGGATGAAACGCCTCTTACTATTTTTCTTGATCACCTTATTCCCTAAGGTGTTATTCGCTCAGCTTGTAACGGTTCAAGACTCGAGTACAAAGACCGTTTTATCTGGGGTCAGTGTATATAATAAAAGCCATTCTACGTTTACCCAAACTGACCTCAATGGAACTTTCGATTCAGGATTATTCGATGATAAAGACCTAATCATTTTCAGATTGATGGGCTACGAATTGCTATCAATCAGTAAACAGAATATTCAATCTGACACCCTTTATTTAATTCCGAAGATTGAAGGTCTAAATGAAATCGTTGTCTCGGCATCTAAGTTTAGACAAGACATTAGAAGACTTCCTGTTCGAGTAAGACGAATCGATGCAGATGATATTTCGATGATGCAGCCACAAACTACCGCAGACTTACTTTCACGAACGGGCTCTGTTTACGTTCAGAAAAGTCAACTAGGGGGAGGTAGTCCTATGATTCGAGGTTTTGCAACCAACAGGGTCCTTATTACAGTGGATGGCATTCGAATGAACAATGCTATTTTCAGAGGGGGGAATATACAGAATGTGATTTCTATAGACCCTTATACTATCGAATCTTCAGAGCTAATATTCGGTCCAGGGACCGTTATTTCTGGGAGCGATGCCATCGGTGGTGTGATGAATTTTAATACTCGAAGACTCCCCTTTGCCAAGCCAGATAGCCTAATTGATAAGACCGACCTAGCTTTCAGATCTTCTACCGCTACTAGAGAACGAACCTATCACGTTGGTCACATGCAGAGTTCAGGTAATTGGACGGGTTACGTTAGTTTCTCAAAGATGAATTTAGGCGACTTAACTATGGGTAGGTATGGCCCAGAATCGTATCTAAGGGAGCAATATGTTCGCTCGAGCCCAGGAGAGGATGTAGTGGTTTTCAGCGACAATCCCGAGCGACAAAGAGGAACTGCATTTTCTTCGACTTACTTTACTGCAAAGGCAGAGCATCTCATTTCGAATAATTGGGAACAACGGATGGGCCTTTTTTATAGCACAACTTCAGACTATGGTCGATACGATCGATTGCTGCGACCTAAGGGAGATGGTTTTCGTTCGGCAGAATGGTTTTACGGTCCGCAGCGCTGGCTGATGACTTATTGGAATCCGAGGTACGCTAGTGATCACTCAGCACATCAATTTTCGATTGCCTATCAATCTTTCGAAGAGTCTCGAAATGATCGAGATTTTAATAGTGAGATTCGAAACACTGCGATCGAAAAAGTCGGAGTACTCAACCTTTCCTACGATAGTCAATATGAAATTTCAGAGCAGTTGATCGCCCGCGGGGGAGGATCTCTTGACTTCAACAAGGTAAACTCAGAGGCCTATTCGCTTAATCTCATTTCTGACGAGAGAGGAATTCTTAACTCTCGTTATCCTGATGGCGCAACTTGGAATGCCGCCGGTGTTTATTTTTCTACTGAGTACAAACCGTCTAAACCACTCGTTCTTAATCTAGGTGTTCGTTGGAATCAGGTGAGTTCTGAAACCGACTATACAACGAATCCTTTCACAGAAGTTTTTGGGATCCAAAAACTGAAGAATAGTGCTTTAACTTATGGTTTAGGAGGGGTCTATCGCTTCGATCGATTTACCTCAATGCGTTTCAATCTATCAACGGCATTTAGAGCACCTAATATCGATGATCTTGCCAAGGTTTTTGATTCTGAGCCTGGGGCGGTAGTAATCCCTAACCCAGAGTTGAAACCAGAATATGCACAAACCATTGAGCTGGGTATTCGAAAACGTTTCGATCGCTCGTTTATGCTTGATGCGGCTGTTTATTATTCGACTCTTGACGATGCCTTGATTCGACGTAATACCACGTTGAATGGCCAAAGCCAGCTTTTGTTTAGAGATGAGCTTAGTCAACTTCAGTCGATTCAAAATGCGGCTTCCGCTGAGGTGGCTGGTATCGAATGGAGCATTTTTGGTTATTTGAGTAGAAAACTGAGTTACCGAGTTTTAGGAACCTACACCAGTGGAGAGGAAATTGACGATGCAGGTGCGTCTAGCCCATTGCGTCATGCACCACCCTTTTTCAGCAATTCTCAATTGCGCTATGTGAATGGTTCTTTTCAGTTGATCCTAGAATCAGAATACAACGCCGAGGTGTCTGCTGAAGATCTTCCGATTTCTGAATCGTCTAAGGCGTATTTGTACGCACTTGATTCGAATGGAAACCCTTATAGCCCAAGCTGGCATGCGGTTCATTTAAGATTGCGTCAGCAATGGAAGCGTTGGCAGTGTTCGGTTGCAATAGAAAACATCTTCGATCGTCGCTATCGTCCTTTTGCCTCTGGGATTAGTGCCCCGGGTAGACAGTTGGTTGTAGCGTTTCAAACTATCCGCTAGAGGTTACCAATTTGTGACTCAATTCCTTACTTTTGCTTTCTTTAAAAAGAAGCGGCCAAGGTGAGTAGTAAATTTAACGAATACAAGCAGTTAGACCTTAGTAAAATAGGAGAAGAAGTTCTTTCGTATTGGAAGTCAGAAGCTATTTTTGAGAAAAGCATTTCTGAACGAGAAGGAGCAGAAAGCTATGTCTTTTTTGAAGGGCCTCCCTCAGCCAATGGGATGCCTGGAATTCACCACGTAATGGCTCGTACTATCAAGGATATCTATCCTCGATATAAAACGATGAAAGGCTTTCAAGTGAAGCGCAAGGCAGGATGGGACACCCATGGCTTGCCGGTTGAGTTAGGTGTTGAGAAAGAGTTAGGAATCACTAAGGAGGCTATTGGCAAAACGATTAGTATCGCTGAGTATAACGAGGCATGTAAGCGTGCGGTAATGAAGTATACCGACGTTTGGAATTCACTTACGGAGCAGATCGGATACTGGGTGGATATGCAAGATCCATACATCACTTATACTCCCAAATACATGGAGTCGGTATGGTGGCTGCTCAAACAGATTTATGATAAAGGTCTCCTTTACAAAGGCTATACGATACAACCTTATTCGCCTAAGGCAGGAACAGGCTTAAGTTCACACGAGCTCAATCAACCCGGTACCTACCAGGATGTGACTGACACGACAATTACTGCTCAGTTTAAGGCCATTAAAGAAACCTTACCAGAAAATATCCTGTCACTTTCAAAAGAGACGGTTTATTTCTTGGCATGGACAACTACCCCTTGGACACTACCATCAAACACAGCACTTACTGTTGGCCCAAAGATTAGTTATTCGCTGATCAGAACGTTCAATCAATATACGTTTGAACCTATAGAAGTAGTCATCGCCGATGCGCTTGTTGGAAAGCAGTTCGGAAAAAAATACGAGCGAGTCAACCAAGAAAGCGAGCTTTCAGCTTATGATTCTGGAGCCAAAAAAATCCCTTATTTGGTACTTGGAAACTGCATGGGTAAAGAACTAGAAAACGCTCGTTATGAGCAGCTTCTTGACTATGTGTTACCTTATGACGCCCCTGAAAACGCTTTCAGAGTGATCCTCGGAGATTTCGTGACCACTGAGGATGGTACGGGTATCGTTCATACCGCACCAACTTTTGGTGCCGATGATGCCAATGCGGCACGTGCGGCAAATCCGCCAGTCCCCGCAATGCTGGTTCAAGATGAAAATGGAAATCTAGTACCGCTAGTTGACCTTGAAGGTAAATTTAGACCTGAGGTTGGGCCTTACGCGGGTAAATATGTGAAGAATGCCTACTACGATATCGAGCCTGAGAAATCGGTAGATGTAGAAATTGCTATTCAACTGAAAACCGAGAATAAGGCATTTAAAGTAGAGAAATACGTCCACTCTTATCCGAACTGTTGGAGAACGGATAAGCCGATCTTATACTATCCACTCGATTCGTGGTTTATCAAAGCAACTGCGGTTAAGGATCGCATGTACGAGCTGAACCAGGAAATCAACTGGAAACCAAAAGCGACCGGTACAGGGCGTTTTGGAAATTGGCTTGCCAATGCCAACGACTGGAACTTGTCTCGATCTCGCTATTGGGGAATTCCTCTTCCTATTTGGAGAACCGAAGACGGATCAGAGGAACGAATAATAGGTTCTGTAGCTGAACTGAAAGAGGCAATTGCCGAATCAGTGAATGCAGGACTTATGAAAGAAAACCCATTCGCCTTGTTTGACCCGACAGACATGAGCGAAGCGAATTACGCTCAGATCGATCTGCATAAACACGTGGTAGATACCATAGTACTTTGCTCATCGAGTGGCGCTCCGATGCATCGCGAGTCTGACCTCATTGATGTATGGTTCGATAGTGGTTCGATGCCTTATGCTCAGTGGCACTATCCGTTTGAGAATAAGGAATTAGTGGATAATGAGATTGCTTATCCGGCAGACTTTATCGCCGAAGGAGTAGATCAGACCAGAGGGTGGTTCTATACCCTACACGCTATTTCAACCCTAGTGTTCGATAAAATTGC
>Ga0209654_1000774_pt1 | contig 29196 bp, 22 predicted proteins | sample SaaInl1SG_22_DNA_FD_184646 | JGI IMG/M metagenome (GOLD analysis project Ga0209654, IMG submission 184646) | Marine microbial communities from expanding oxygen minimum zones in the Saanich Inlet - ESP_161SG_22_DNA (SPAdes) (version 2) | ecosystem: Environmental > Aquatic > Marine > Intertidal... | reverse complement strand
CCGATTCAGCCTATGTGCCGGTGGCCTTTGAGAGGTTGCAACGGATGTGCGCTGAAATGGAAGATGCAATGGCCGATCACGAATGGCTAACGGGCCCTGATTATGGGCTTGCTGATGCTATGGTGACGGCATATTTCTTCCGCATTGATTGTATCGGGCTTGCCGGTTTGTGGGAGAGCCGTTTTCCGCGTGTGACCGATTGGTATGAGCGGGTCAAAGCCCGTCCGTCATTCGGTATCGCGATTGACCCGTGGCTGGACGAGGCGGCGGTGGCTAAGATTAAAGCGGCTGGAACCGAAGCCTTTTGCACCAGTGATAAATTTGCCGAATTTCTATAGGGCTGGGCGATAATTCACCGCTCAACCGATGCTATTTTAACAGGAGACAGATCAATGCCTTCACTTCTTAATCATGTCGATCCAGATGGATTGCTTGAATATTCAGTTGTTTTTACCGACAGATCACTCAATTCAATGTCACAAAAATTCCAAACGGTGATGCGCGATATTTCAGGGGCGTTAAAGCGCGCTTATAACGCGCATTCGGTTATTGTGATCCCCGGTGGTGGTACCTTTGGCATGGAGGCGATTGCCCGCCAATTTGGTGATGACCAGCATGTTCTGATCATCCGCAATGGGTGGTTTAGCTTTCGTTGGTCGGAAATTATGGAAAAAGGCAAGATCGCCGCTAGCACCACGGTTATGGCCGCTAGTCAGGGTGATCCGAGCCAGGCCGGTGCCAATCGTGACACGCCATTTGCACCGGCGCCGATTGCCGAAGTTGTTGATCGCATCCGCAATGAAAAGCCAGCTTTGGTTTGCGCCCCGCATGTGGAAACCTCGGCTGGGATGATGTTGCCGGACGAATATATTCGCGCGGTTGCTGATGCTGTGCATGAACATGGTGGTTTGTTTGTGCTGGATTGCGTGGCATCGGGGGCGATGTGGGTGGATATGAAGGCGCTGGGTGTTGATGTGTTGTTATCGGCGCCGCAAAAGGGCTGGACAGCATCGCCATGTAGCGGCCTTGTGATGTTATCGGAATATGCCCGCAAAGCGATCGATGAAACCGAGGCGGCAAGCTATGTCTGCGATCTGAAAAAATGGCTGGCGATCATGGAGGCCTATGAAAATGGCGGCCATGCGTATCACGCAACCATGCCAACCGATGCGCTCGCTAAGTTTAGAGACGTGCTGGCTGAAACCGAGGCTTATGGATTTAATAAAGTGCGCGACGAGCAAATCGCTCTTGGCACTGCTATTCGCGCGCTATTAGAGGAACGCGGTATTAAATCGGTCGCGGCTGATGGGTATAAGGCGCCTAGCGTGGTGGTTAGCTTCACCGATGATGATGACATTAAATCAGGCAAAAAATTTGCGCTTGAAGGTGTGCAAATTGCCGCTGGTGTGCCGCTTCAATGTGGCGAGGGGCCGGATTATAAATCCTTCCGGATCGGTCTGTTCGGGCTTGATAAATTGCATGATTGTGCACGCAGTGTAGAGAACTTCCGCCAAGCGCTTGACCGGGTTATACCGGCCTAAGCCTTGGCCAGAGATCAGCTAGATAGCCATCAGCCCTGTAACTAGCGCTAGTAATTCGCCATATAGGTTGCGCTGTGCCATTGGAACACGGCAAAGGTAAGCGCAACCAACGCACCCAGAATGAAGAAGTTGATGACGCGCTTGTGGCGATCGGCAAGTGATGATTTATCAACCTTGCCCATTGCCAAAAACGCAATGCCAACTGCAACCAAAAAGGCAAGTCCGCCCCACAATACCGTATCCATGACTATCTCTTACCTTTGTTGATTTTGTTCAATGACGTTATATATCGGACCCATTGTCCCGACTTTTGGTGCCAAGCTCAAGGGTTAAGACGCGATCATGCCAAAATAGATCAGGCCCGCTTTGCACCGGCGCTAGCTTTGTGCGGCCTTGTTCTGTTTGCCCATAATCACCCGCCCAATGACATAGAAAATGAGCGCCATGAAAATTGCGATGGCGGCCATTAATCCGGCCACGCTCTGTGTGCTACTAGCCGCCAATGTCGCATCGGCCATACAGCTATCAAAATCTGCGTATTCTCTAAGGGCGCTTGCCTTTTGGCATTCGCTGGCCAGAAATTCTGGTGTTGGCGGTGTTGTGGTTGCGCCAATATAGACACTAAGCCCACTGCCAAAAAGGCATAAGATCGCCAGACCATAAGCACCATAGGCGAAGGCAAGTTTTGTAACTGACAAGATGCTGGTCATTGGAAATCCAAGCTGTAATAAACCTGCCTAAAATTACACCCAGCCCACAAAGATGCAAGCGTCAAAGATGCGGCAATTATGTCATTCAACAGCCAATGATGGGTGCTTGCCTTGGCCATGCGAACGCGCCATTCTGATGCTTGTCTGATGGTCTATCTATCTGGCTGGAATTGGGAGACGATGACATGCGTGATTTTGGGCTAGAGGTGTTTTTCTCAAAATGGGAATTTACCGCCAGACACCACATGACCGCATCCGATGTCGAGAGCATGTCGATGCAAGACTTGCTAGGTCTGGCGAGTGATGAAGACCGTGCCGCCTTTGAGGGGCAATGGCTTGGCTATACCCAGACATGGGGCGCGCCGGATCTAAACGCCGAAATTGCGCGCACTTATGACCAGATGAAAGCCGAAAATATCCTGTGTTTTGCCGGCGCGGGTGAGGGCATCTATACGGTGATGAAGGTGCTATTGGCGGCGGATGATCATATCATTGTGCCCGTGCCAAACTATCAAAGCGCCGAAACTGTGCCGCTGGGAATTTGCGCGGTAACGGGTGTGCGCATGAAAAATCGCGCTATAGAGGCGGGTGTGTCGGGCCATGATATGGCGAATAATTCTGCGGCTGATTGGCGTTTGGATCTGGATGATATAAAGGCGGCGGTGCGGCCGAATACCAAAGTCATTTCCTTAAATTTCCCGCATAACCCAACCGGTGTGGTGATGCCGCGTGAGGATCTGGACGCGCTGGTGATTTTTTGCCGAGAGCGCGGCATTTATATTTTCAGTGATGAAGTCTATCGCGGTATCGAAACCAACCCCGCCCATCAATTACCGCAAATTGCCGATATTTACGAATTGGGCATTTCTCTGAATGTAATGTCAAAGGCCTATGGATTGCCCGGTTTGCGGATTGGCTGGATTGCTAGTCCGGCGCTAGATGTGCTGCAAAAATGTGAACGCTACAAACATTATCTGTCGATTTGTAATTCCGCACCGAGTGAGCAACTGGCGTTAATCGCGTTGCGGGCCCGCACCGAAATTCTGGCCCGCAATACCGATCTTGTGCGGGCAAACCTAGAGCTGCTCGAAGCGTTGTTTGCTGATTTCCCCGGGCTCATTGACTGGCATCGTCCGATGGGCGGCTGTGTGGCCTTTCCCAAATTTAACGGAGGGGAAGGCGGTGAGGAATTCTGCCGCAAATTGATAGAGGAAAGCGGGGTTTTGCTCTTGCCTAGCTCTATCTATAAATCGGATATCCAAGACGTTCCGGCCGATCATTTCCGCATTGGCTTTGGCCGTGACAAGGTCGTTAAAGACGGCATCGCCGCCATGCGCTTACATTTCGAAAAACATTATTCCGGCTTTGCCCGATAGGTATTCCATGTCTCGCCCGATAGCCATCATCGGTTCTGGTTACAGTGCCGCGACCATCATTCTGCATTTGAATGCGGTTGGTATTGACGCTGGTGATATCACAGTTATTGGGCCGGGAGCCTTGGGCGCGGGTCAGGCCTATGGCACGATTGCCGATGAATTTAGATTGAATGTACGCGCCGATCTAATGCGCCTCTGGGCCGATGACCCAACGCATTTCGAAAGATGGGCGGCGGCGCATATAGATGATCCAAACGCCGATAGTCCGGCCGGTCGGTTTTACCGGCGGCGGGATTTCGCTCGCTATATGAGCGACCAGCTAGCCGCGATTAGCAATAGAGACGCGCTGGAACATGTTGCGCAAATGGTGACGCGCGTCGAGCATCACGGTGATTGCTGGCGCATGGCATTGTCGGGCGGCGGGATGCATGAGGCGGCGATTGTTATTCTGGCAAGCGGTAATCCCGATCCAAAATGGCCAATTCCCAATGCACCGCAGGCCGAGCAAGGTGGCGGATTGATCACCGTTCCGTGGCGTGGAGAGTGGCTGGATGATATTGGCAAGGATGACCATGTGGCGGTTATTGGTTCTGGGTTGACGGCGATGGATGCACTCCATTCGCTGGCCCACAGGAAACATAGAGGGCCGATCACGGTGATGGCCCCGCATGGCATGTTGCCGCCGGTGCAAACGCCGTGGGAACCGGTAACCGGATATAAATGGCCAAGGCCCGCCAAAGGTCGCCATTTGCGGGCGTCACAGTTTTTGCGGGCAATGCGGGACCATGTGGGCGATGGGTCGTGGCATGATACGAAATGGCAGGAACGATTTGAGGAATTGCGGGTGCATATCAGTGCGGCTTGGCAAATGATGCCGCCCAATGACCGCCAGAAATTAACCCGCCGCCTAGGATGGCTATGGTCCCTGGCGCGGTTTCGGGCTGGCCCCCAGAGTGTTGCCTCGGTAGCGCGGATGCTCGGATCTGGCCAGCTCAGTTTGGAAAAAGGGCGCCTCATCGCATTGGAAAAGAGCGCAGATGGGTGGGGGCTTTTATGGCGCAATGGCCATGTGGATGCGCCGATGATCACCGTGGATGTGGTGGTGAATTGCACCGGTATGGGGCGTGATACGTTATTGGCGCAAATGATCGAAGATGGCTTGATCGGCGTCCAACAAGGCAACAAGCCGAATGTTGGCGCGGATTATCGGGTGCAGAATGCGGGCGGTGAAACCTACGACAATCTATTTATGATTGGCCCCGCGACCGCCCCAGCGTTGGGTGATGTAATCGGGTCCGCCAGCATTGCACGCCAAGCCGGCAAGGTGGCAGAGAGCATAAAGACGCTAGTTTGACGGTGTCTTCATTGCCGCCAACGTTTCCTCTAGCCCGCGAATAGCACCTGTTTGCAGATATTCCATCGCCCGCAAGGATGCGTCATGCGCGGCGTCATTTGATCCGGCAACGCAATCCTCGATCACGCGGCAGTAATAATCCGACTGGTGCGCATCGGCAAAGGTGTAATGGATGCAGACATCGGTTAGCCCGCCAATCAGGATGAGCGTTTCCACCTTTAGGCCGCGTAGCAAAATTTCCAGATCAGTGCCGAAAAAAGCGGAATAGCGACGCTTTTGGATGAGGTAATCATCATCACGAAAGCCTAATTGTTCTGCCGCAATATTGGTGAGCTCGTTACTATCCAGACAATGCGCGGTCTCGCTACCATCCAGTTCACGGCCGAAATCAATGCCATTGGCGCGGTGAATTTCTTGGATGAAGATTACTGGAATATCATGGTCGCGTGCGGTGTCTATGACGGTGCGTGCGCGTTCCATCCGCGTGCGATAATCGGCCATATGTGGGATCGCCCGATCCTTGTCATTATCATCACCAACAAAGGCACTGGCCTGAATATCAACAACAATAAGCGCCGCCCGCCCTTCGATTAGGGCTTTCGGGTTTGGATTTGGGCGCGGCCAGTTGGATGGCTTAGCTCGTTGCATAATGGCCTCACATTCAATTTTGCAAACGGGATTTCACAAATGGTCAAAAATTCACTGGATTTTGTCAATCAGTTGATTATAGGCTCAACGACATAGTCATTACTCTTCATGGAACCTATTCACCTAAGCTCATCGAGATGTCAAATCTAGATTGAAGATCATAGGGAGATCCTGATTATGGAATTCCAACCACAAATTATCGACGATGATGTTGCAACCATTACCGGGGCAATTGCCGCTCGGCCCGATACGCAATCGGTGGCTAATTTTGTGCCGGGTCCAGGTATTACCCGCCTGAAATTGCGGTTTGATATTGATGCCCTGCGTGAGGCGCTGGATGAATGTTTAAAACGCTCGGATTTTATGGGCGATATGCAGGATGCTGGCTTTGCCGCATTGCCGTTGACCCAGCGTCCAGGACAAGTTGAATGGACGGCCAATGATCTATCCGGCCGGTATTGGATCCGCGGCGATGAACGCTATGTTGAAGAGCCACGGGAAGATCTGGTTCCAGAACAGCAGTTCAATGAATTCAACCCAGTTTTTGCCGGCACATATTTCGAGCATGTTCACGCTGAATTAACCAAGAGGTTCCCGATTGGTCGGACGCGGGTTCTGTCCAAGGATTTGTATAATTGTAATTCGTGGCACCGCGATCCAGAGCCGCGCTTGCATATTCCCGTTATAACCAATCCGGGATCATTGTTCGTGGTCAATCATCATGTGACGCATTTGCCAGCAGACGGGTCGGTTTATTTCACCGACACCAGAGGGTATCACACGGCGCTAAATGGCGGAGATACGCGGCGGGTTCATATTGTTGCGGCGCTTGCTTATGAGCAAATAACCGCCTAGGGGAGTAAGAACAGATCCCAACTTGATGGGCCAGCTTGGTCAGCCAGCTTGATAATGTTTTGTGAAACGATGTGGTAATGGCGAGACAACGCAACAAAAACGCTGGGCCTAATGCTGGAGGCGATCCAGATAACAGCCTGAGCGAAAATCTGCTCGAACAATTTGCCGCCTTTTATGTGTTGAGTGTATTGGCAGTCGAATTGTTAGAAGTGGCCAGAGCCCAGCGCCGTTTGGATGAGGCCGCCGCCATCCAGCAAACCAGCCAAACAGGGTAGTGTTGCTTTGGTGGTGGGCCTATCTAAATTCAGGTCGGATTAAAGCTTACTAATGGTGCCGGTCTGTGACTACAATCCAAACATATTGTGATTTTATTGGGACTGTACTCAGACCACAGTAGGCTTCTGCCTGATCTCTAGGGGAAATGACATGACGATTACATACCTTAAAAGAGCTGAAAAGACGCCGCAAACTGGCACTGATGAAACCCGCCAGCTTGTCAGTGAAATGCTTGCCAAAATCGAAGCTGGCGGCGAAGAAACGGCGCTGGAATATGGCCGCACGCTCGATGGCTATCACGGCGATGCGGTGGTAAGTGCCGAAATGATCGCGCGCGCTAGCGATAGCGTATCGCCGCAATTAAAGGACGACATCCAGTTTTCGCTGGACCGTGTGCGGAAATTTGCCGAGGCGCAAAAGGCATCGATCACCGGCTTTGAAACCGAATTATCACCGGGGCTTTGGGCTGGTCAAAAACTGATCCCGATAGAAACCGCCGGTTGTTATGTGCCGGGCGGGCGTTATGCGCATGTGGCGTCGGCGATCATGTCGATCGCCACGGCAAAGGTGGCTGGGGTTAAACATATTGTGGCCTGTTCAGCGCCGAATGAGAATGGGCCAAGTCCGGCTATTATCTATGCGATGAACTTATGCGGTGCTGACACTATCTTGTCGCTTGGCGGGGTTCAGGGCATTGCGGCGATGGCCTTTGGTCTGTTTACCGGCAAGCCAGCACGGATATTGGTTGGTCCGGGTAATCGTTTTGTCGCCGAGGCCAAGCGTACTCTGTATGGCCGTGTTGGTATCGACATGTTTGCAGGGCCAACCGAGATCGCCATCATTGCCGATGATAGCGCCGACGCTAATGTTGTTGCCGAGGATTTGGTTAGCCAAGCAGAACATGGTCCAGACTCGCCAGCATGGTTAATCACCACATCGCAAAAACTAGCCGATGAGGTGACCGCCCTAATGCCCACACATATTGAGGCCTTGCCAGAGGTCGCGCGAAATGCGGCGCATGATGCATGGCGCGATTACGGCGAAATTGTTCTGTGTGATAGCCATGAAGAAGCGGTGCAGGTTTCAGACGAATATGCGGCCGAGCATCTGGAAATCCATACTGAACGTGATCAATGGTATGTGGATAATCTACAGAATTACGGATCGTTGTTTATCGGTGAGGAAACCACAGTGACCTATGGCGATAAATGTTCTGGGCCGAACCATATCCTGCCCACCAAGGGGGCGGCGCATTATACTGGCGGGCTGTCTGTGCATAAATTCCTGAAAATCGTTACCACCCAACGGATGACAAAAGAGGCTAACCGCGAGGTTGGTGGTGCGGCGGCCCGTATTTCACGGCTGGAGGGTATGGAGGGGCATGCCCGCGCGGCGGATGTGCGTCTGCGCAAATATTTCCCCGGTGAAAACCTCGGCTAGGGTTGAAACCTGCCGAAAAGGCATCTCTAATGAAGCTATTCGCAAAGCCAAGGAGTCAGAATGACTGATAATATAAATAAGAAAATTGTCGATGACTTTGTCGCCAATGAGGTCTCTTTTGTGACGACCGTCCCCTGTAAGCAGTTGGCCGGTGTTATTGATGAGGTCGAGGCGCGTAAAGAGATTTTCCACATTCCCTCGAATAAAGAGGATGAGGGGATGGGGCTTTGTGCCGGTGCGTTTATGGGCGGCAAGCGTCCCGCCATCATCATGCAGAATACTGCTATCGGGGTGACGATCAATACGCTGGCAACGCTGATCCAATATTACCGGATGCCTTTGCCGATGTTGATTTCCTACCGCGGTGAACTCGGCGAACCGGTGGCCTGTCAGGTTGAAATGGCGGTGCATACCAAAGCCTTGTTGGAACAGATGCTAATCCCGACCTTTCATTTTCACCGGCAGGATGATGTCGCTGAATTTGACAAGATCCTGAAATACACATTCATGAGCAATAAACCGGTGGCAATCTTGACCGACGCGTCATTCTGGGGAGGGTATTGATATGATCCGTTCTGAAATTCTCAAAGAAATCGCTCCGATCCTGCGTGACCAATTGGTTGTTTGTAATATTGGTATCCCCAGCCAAGAGCTTCATGCGATTGATGACCAGCCGAGCAATTTTTACATGCTTGGTACGATGGGTCTGGCCTCGTCCATCGGGCTTGGCCTTGCATTGGCCCAGCCAAAGCCGGTTATCGCGATTGATGGTGACGGTTCCGTTCTCACGAATATGGGCACCCTGCCGACGATTGCGAATAATGTCGCGGGCAATTTTATCCTGTTGATTGTCGATAATGGCTCTTACGGGTCTACCGGTGACCAGCCTACCTATGCGGGGCGTAAAACGTCATTGGCCAAGGTTGCCGAGGCTTGCGGATGCGAGAATGTCGTCGAATGTGATGCGGCTGATACAGGCGCGGTTCTTCAAGCGGCCCTTGATTCTGGCGAGATGACTGTGATCGTATGCAAATGCGAAAGTGGCAACGCCAAGATGCCGGTCATTACCATGGATCCTGTAGTTATCCGGGACCGGTTTATGACTGCCGTTCAAAGCTAGCAAAGACATAGCGGCTGGCGGCTTTTGATCGCTGGCTCTATAGAAAAGATAAGAAAACAGGTCCTTTGGGCCTGTTTTTTGTATGTTATGAGTGGTCTTTTGCTTCTAGTAAACAACCGTTTAATAATATTTGGAATGTGAGTAAACATACGTTTATTAAATCTTTATCGATAATTATTCATTCGTTTACTTAATCCTTGCAAATAAGTAAACAAACGATTATTAATTGCATATGGAGACACCAAATATCCGCACCCGTAACCCAGATGTAACGCGCAAGGCGATAATTGATGCCGCGCGCCATTGTTTTGCGGCTGGTGGTTATGAGGATGTGGGGGTTAGAGAGATCGCCGCACAGGCGGGGGTGACCGCGGCCCTGATCAATCGGTATTTCGGCTCGAAGGAAGGCCTGTTTGCAGAGGCGGTGCCGCCAACACTCGAAATCGGCCTATTTCTGGATGGTGATATGCGGCGCTTTGGTGAACGGGCGGCGACAATCATGGTGATGAAATCGGGTAATGGCTATGACCCGATGCTCGCGTTATTGCGCTCTATGGGAAGCCGGATTGCAGTGCCGCAATTGCGCGCCGCTATCGATAAACAGGTGGTCGAAGTGCTGGCAACGCGCCTTGAAGGGCCGGATCGTCTCATGCGGGCGGGCTTGATCATCGCCCAATTGACCGGATTTGATGTGATGATGCGGGCGCTTTCCAGTGCGCATTTGTCGGGTACCCATATGACGAGTGATGATCTAGGCCGGATGCGTCTCCACCTCGCCAAATCAATCCAAGCATTGGTCGATAACAATTAGGACCATTGCTTGCACGCCCTTGTTTCCGATATGGTTTTTGCAGGGTTAACGCACACCGCCAACGGGTGAGCTAATAATTAAGGGATATACAGATGAGCGATGTACTCCAAGAGCTCTCTACCAAACGAGAAAATGCCCGCATGGGGGGTGGTCAAAAACGTATTGATACCCAGCATGCCAAAGGCAAACTAACCGCCCGCGAGCGTCTGAATTTGCTGCTTGATGATGGCTCGTTTGAAGAATGGGATATGTTTGTCGAGCACCGGTCGCATGATTTCGGCATGGAGAATAACAAGGTCCCCGGCGATGGTGTGGTTACCGGTTATGGCACGATTTCGGGGCGTCCGGTCTTTGTCTATAGCCAAGATTTCACCGTCCTTGGCGGGTCGCTCTCGGAAACGCATGCTGGCAAAATCTGCAAGGTCATGGATCAGGCAATCAAGACTGGCATTCCGCTTATCGGGCTGAATGATTCAGGTGGCGCGCGGATTCAAGAAGGTGTGGCCTCACTTGGTGGTTATGCCGAAGTGTTCCAGCGCAATGTGCTGGCGTCCGGTGTTGTGCCGCAAATTTCACTGGTGATGGGGCCTTGTGCTGGCGGTGCGGTGTACTCGCCGGCGATAACCGATTTCATTTTTATGGTCGAGGGATCGAGCTATATGTTCGTGACCGGGCCTGATGTGGTGAAAACCGTTACGCATGAAGATTTGACCGCCGAGGAATTGGGCGGGGCAAAGATGCATAGCCGTGTGTCCGGTGTGGCGCATGGGTCATTTGCCAATGAGATCGAGATGCTCATGCAGACCCGTCATCTGATGTCCTATCTGCCCTTATCAAACCGTGATGATCTTCCCGAAGTAACCTGTAATGATCCGCTCGATCGCCCATCGCCGGTGCTCGACCAGATTATTCCAGATAATGCGAACACGCCCTATGACATGCGGCAGGTGATCCTGCAATTAATTGATAACGGTGAGTTTTTCGAGATCCACAGAGAATTTGCCGCGAATATAATTGTTGGTTTTGCCCGCATTGATGGGCAATCTGTTGGCATCGTCGCAAACCAGCCGATGGTGCTAGCGGGCTGTCTTGATATCAACGCATCGCGCAAGGCGGCACGCTTTGTCCGGTTCTGTGATGCGTTCAATATTCCGCTAGTGACATTGGTGGATGTGCCCGGATTCATGCCGGGTCTATCCCAAGAAACCGGCGGTATCATTTCCCAAGGCGCAAAGCTGTTATTTGCCTATGCCGAGGCGACCGTGCCAAAGGTGACGGTGATTACCCGCAAGGCCTATGGCGGGGCGTATGACGTGATGGCGTCAAAGCATTTGCGCGGTGATGTGAATTACGCGTGGCCGAGCGCGGAAATCGCGGTGATGGGCCCCGAAGGCGCGGCCCGTATTATTTTCCGTGAGGAAGCTAGCGACCCCGAAAAACTGGCGGCAAAGACCGATGAATATCGCGAGAAATTTGCGAACCCATTTGTCGCCGCTGGTCGGGGTTATCTGGATGATATCATCATGCCGCGTAATACGCGGCGGCGGATCGCGCGGGCCTTGGCGATGCTGGCCGATAAGGTTCTGGAAAACCCTCCACGCAAACATGACAATTTGCCGCTTTGATACAGGTGACCCCGAATGCAGGCGGCCCCAATCGCCGCTGACTTTCCTAGCAAAAGGATAAGAGTTTAATGGCTGTTAAAAGAGAATTCACCAAGATCCTGATAGCTAATCGCGGTGAAATTGCCTGTCGGATTATCGCCAGCGCGAAAAAGATGAATATCGCAACGGTTGCGGTCTATTCCGATGCCGATGCCAATGCCCCGCATGTGCAAATAGCGGATGAAGCGGTGCATATTGGCGCCTCGCCATCCAGTGAGAGCTATCTTGTTGGCGAGCGTATTATCGCCGCGGCGATTAATAGTGGGGCCGAGGCGATCCATCCGGGCTTTGGCTTTTTGTCGGAAAATGCGGGTTTTGTTGAGGCGGTTGAGGCCGCTGGTCTGGTCTTTATTGGTCCAGCGACCAAGGCGATCCAGATCATGGGCGACAAGATCGAGTCAAAGCGCCTCGCCAGTAGCGCCGGTGTGTCCACAGTGCCCGGAACGCCGGACGCGGTAAGTGACAGCAAAACAGCTCTGGCCGCCGCAACGAAAATAGGTTTTCCGGTGATGGTAAAGGCGTCGGCTGGTGGTGGCGGCAAGGGTATGCGGGTGATCGAAACGCCCGACGCCTTGGAAGATGGTATGCGCGCGGCGATGACCGAGGCCCAAAATGCGTTCGGTGATGGCCGCGTGTTTGTAGAAAAATTTGTCACCCAGCCGCGCCATATCGAGATCCAGATTCTGGCTGACCAGCATGGTAATGTTGTCTATCTTGGTGAACGTGAATGCTCTATCCAGCGCCGGCATCAAAAGGTAATCGAAGAGGCACCGAGCCCGTTTATTTCGCCTGAAACCAGAGCGGCAATGGGTAAACAGGCGGTGGAATTAGCCCGTAGCGTTGATTATAGGTCCGCTGGAACGGTTGAGTTCATCGTTGGCGCCGATCAGGATTTTTACTTTCTGGAAATGAATACCCGCCTGCAGGTCGAGCATCCGGTAACCGAGATGGTCTATGGTCTGGACCTTGTTGAATGGATGATCCGGATTGCCGCTGGCGAGGAACTAACCATTGCCCAGAGTGATGTTAAGCCGAATGGCTGGGCGGTCGAGGCGCGGCTATATGCCGAGGATCCAGAGCGTGGATTTTTGCCATCGATTGGCCAGCTAACCCGCTACCGCGAGCCAGTTGGCCCGGGGGTGAGGGTTGATTCAGGTGTTAGCGAAGGCGGCGCCATTTCGATGTTTTATGACCCGATGATTTCAAAATTGATCACCCATGCGCCAACCCGCACCGCGGCGATTGACCGGTTGCATCTGGCTTTGGACCATTATGAAATCGACGGTATCGCCAGTAACCGCCAGTTTTTAGCGGCTGTTTTGGAGAATGAACGGTTTCGATCCGGGACCATCACTACCGGCTTTATTGAAGAGGAATTTGACGGTGGCTTTACCGCCAGCGTGCCATCTGGGGCGTTATTGGCGATGATGCAGGCGCTGGGAACGGCGATTGTCGCGGGGCATATGGCATCACGCAATAGCGGTGCGCCGGACCTTGATTTTGTGGTTGTTGCGCCGGACGCCACGCCCACCCACACAAGTTGGCATGTCGAGGCTAGTGGCGATGTGCTGGTTGTCATTGACGATGTTGATTACCGGATTAATGGCCGGACCGGCGCGCCAATTCATCTGTTTGACGGGACCGTGAATGATATGCCATTGGCGGTGCAAATCCGTCTTGATGGGCATCACATCATGCTGACCAACGGTTCAACGCGGTTGGCGCTGGATGTGTTGCCGCGCCGTTACGCCGAAATGATGGTGCATATGCCGCCGCCAGAACAAGGCCCGGGGGCCGATGAAATAGCCGCGCCAATGCCCGGTCAAATCACCCAAATTCTGGTGGCTGAGGGTGATAAGGTTGTCGCCGGTCAGGACGTTGTCACGATTGAGGCAATGAAAATGGAAAATATGCTAAAGGCTGAGGCTAGCGGTGTGGTCGAAACCATCCATATAAAGCTTGGTGATAACCTAAATGTCGATGATCTGATTATCTCACTAAAGCTGGACCAATCGTCATAATCCTATTAATAAGCAAATGGTAATTTAAGCTCAATTTTGAGTTTAAATATTTGGGTTATTTAGGTTGTCGCGGTTTGATGGTTTTTGATGCCAGAAAAATGACGGATCTTACCGCGCGATTGCTGGTGACAACGGCCCTTGTTTGGCCATCACATTTGGTCGCCAATCCCACCGGCGCGGTGGTTGTTGGCGGCACAGCAAGTGTGACCGGTGAGGGTAGCGGCGCCGTCACGATCAATCAGCAAAGCGAACGCGGCATTATCAATTGGCAGGATTTCTCCATTGGTGCGGGCGAGAATGTCCGTTTCAACCAGCCATCTGCATCCTCGATAACGGCTAACCGTGTTATTGGCGTTAACCCGTCTCAAATCCTAGGCCAGATGAGCGCCACCGGACGGGTGTTGCTGATCAATCCAAACGGCATTGTATTTGGCAGCGATGCGATCGTTGATTCCGCCGCCTTTGTCGCCACCACGCATGATTTTGATGATAATGAGTTTATGACATCGTTTGGCGATCTTCGCTTTGATGCTGGGCCTGATGGCGGCCAGATCGTCAATAACGGGTCATTGCTCATTCGTGAGCGCGGTCTTGTCGCGCTGGCCGCCCCGCAAGTGATCAATAATGGCGTGGTGACGGCACGGCTTGGCTCTGTGTCATTGGCGTCGAGTGCTGGCTTTTCGATGGATCTGTTCGGTGATGGCTTGCTGAGTTTTGCCCCCGGTGACCAGATCGCGGCTAGCATTGGTGACGGTTCACTGCCACTGATTTCAAATGACGGCCAGATCACGGCTGATGGTGGCACGATCGTAATGACCGCCAAGGCGGCGTCGACAGTGATTAATGCCTCGGTGAATATTGGCGGCATCCTACAGGCAAATAGCGTGGCCCAGAGCAACGGCGTTATCCATTTGAACGCTAGCGGCCATGTCGCAACCAGTGCGGCATCATCGATAAATGCCCAGAATGGTGGCGCGGTCACTATTGAGGCGGCGCGCGCAAGCCTTGGCGGCGAGATCAATGTGGATGGCGTCGATGGGGGAACCGTGCGCATTGATGTTGCTGGCGAGCTATCAAACAGCGCGTCAATTAGTGCCGATGGCATTCAAGATACCAACATCCAGCCCACTAGCACCGGCGGTAACATTACCATCACCGCCGAGCGCATCATTGAGAATGACGCGGCTAGCCTATCGGCGCGCGGCAATGATGCTGGTGGTGTGATTAGCGTTGATGCAGAGCAAAGCCTGCTTTCATCGGGCAGCTATGATGTGTCGGCCAGTGCGGGGTCTGCGGGCCGGATCGATATGACGGCTGATGAACTCACCCTATTGTCGGCACGCTTTAGCGCGGAGGGTAGCGAAAAAGGTGGTCTGGTTCGCATTGGCGGTGCATTCCAGGGCGGTGGACCGGCTGATCCGTCTGCCTCTTACTACCAGACATTTGCTGGTCGCTGGGGCGATCTGCCCGACCTGCGCAATGCCAGCAAAACCTTTTTGAACGATAGCACGGTCATTACCGTTGCCGCAGCGAATGGTGTTGGCGGTACGGCGGTGATCTGGTCGGATGATGTTACCACCTTCTTGGGCTCGATTGATGCGCGTGGCGGTAATGACCAGACCGGCGGTAGCGCCGAGATATCATCGGCTGTGTTGCTGCGTCATGCGTCGCTAGGCAATGTGCGGGTGGATGGCGGTACTTTGTTGCTCGATCCGAAAAACATAACCGTTGGCTCATCCGCCGAGGTAAAGGGATGGAGCTATAGCGCGATGCTAACAGGCGTCGATGACAGTGATGCCTTTGGCAGTGCGGTGGCCCTGTCAGGTAACGCGCGGCATCTGGCCATTGGTATTCCCGGCGATGATGGATCTGGTGGCAAGACTGATTCAGGTGCGGTGCGCCTGTACCGCTTTACCGGTGATAGTTTTGCCGGCACGACATTGGCGGGCACCATTGGTGATGGCTATACCGGCTCGGGAAATGTTGATGTCGCTAATCTGGCTGAAAGTGATGCATTTGGAACGTCAGTATCGCTCGATGGTGACGGTGATCGGCTAGCGGTTGGTGCGAGCGGTGATGATGGCCGGCTAAATAGTGTCAGCAATGGCGGCGCGGTTTATCTCTTCACCTTTAGCGATACCAGCTTTGGTGGCGGTGCGTTAGCGGCAACGATCGGTTCGGATTACACCGTGTCAGGCGATCTTGATTTGACCACTTTGGAAACCCGCGACAGCTTTGGTGAGGGCGTGTCCTTGTCGAATGATGGTACCCAATTGGCTGTGGGTGCGCCGGGCGATGATGGCAATGGCAACGGACTGATTGATTCCGGTGCGGCCTATATGTTCAATTTCGCTGACGGTTCCTTTGGCACGCCTAGCCTCGCTGGCACACTCGGTGATGGCTATTTTAGTGGCAATAATCTCAAGGTCGATACCCTACAGGCGAATGATTATTTCGGTACTGATGTGGCGTTAGACGCCGATGGTAACCGGTTGTCGGTTGGTACTCCCGGTGATGATGGCGCGAACGACGGCAATACGGACGCTGGCGCTGTTTACCAAATTTCCTTTGCCGGCAGTGATTTTGTTACCCCATCTGTGACCAGCCAAATTGGTATCGGCTATACGGGGTCTGATGATCTGGCCCCAACAGGGCTGGCGGCTGGTGACAAATTTGGTACGGCCGTATCATTAAATGCGACTGGTGACTGGTTGGCGGTTGGTGCGCCGGATGACGCGGGTGCCAATGAGGATAATAGCGAGGGCGGCGCCGCCTATCTGTTCCGTTTTGCTGATGCTGATTTTGGATCGCCAGCGCAACAGAGTATCTTTGGTAAGGATTATTCTGGCGGCCAGAATGTGAGTGTTACGCTCGATAAGGAATATTATTTCGGCACTAGCCTGTCTCTTGATGATACCGCCACGCATATGGTTGTCGGCCTAGATGGCTATGATGATACCCAAAATAATGAAGGCGCGGTGATGCTCTATACCGGCGCGCATGAAAGCGGCGGTTATGGGGTTCAGGCGGTTAGCGGATCCTATTCGGCCGACTCCACAGCCAGCGTGACAGTGAATGTTTATGACGTTATCGACATGCTAAGGCGTGGTACAGATGTCGAGCTAAAGGCATCCAATGACATCACCATTAGCAATAAAATAACCATGCCAAGTGGGGTCGGCTCCCCGGGTGCGTTGCGGCTTTATGCGGGACGTTCGGTGGCGATCAACCAAGATATTGCGACCCAGAATGGTGACTTGGACGTGATCGCCAATGATCTTGCCAGCAATGGTGTTGTTGATTCCCAGCGTGATAGTGGTGCGGCCAGCATTAATGTTGCATCAGGCGCCGCGATTACCGCTGGCACTGGTTCGGTGACGATGCGTATTCGTGATGGCACAGGCAATACCAACCGCACTAGCGGCGATATCACCGTTGGCAGTATTCAGGCCAGCGATATCACTCTGGAAAATTCGGGCTATACATCGGGAACGGCCGTGGTGATTAGATCAGGCACCGCCCTTACCACAAGTGGTGCGGGTGATGCGCTGGTTATCAAGGGTGATGTGTTTACCAATAATGGTGGCTCTGGCGCGTTGGTTACTGGCGCGTCGGGGCGCTTTTTGGTTTGGTCAGGCAACCCGACAAATGACACGCGTGGCAGTGTCTCGCACGATTTCAAACAATATGCCGCCACCTATGGTTCGACCACGCCGCTGGGTGGTTCTACCGATGACGGTTTTCTCTATTCGGTTAATCCGACCCTTAGCACGAGCCTAACCGGATCATTTGCCAAGGTTTATGATGCGACAACCACCTTTGGCATTGGCGCGGCGAATTTCAGCGTGAGCGGGGCATTGGACAGTGATGTTGTGACATTGGCGGCGAGTAGCGCGAATTTTGCATCGGCAAATGTTGGTAGCGGCCAAACCGTTAGTGTCAGCGGCATGTCGATCGCAAGTGCGGCGAATGGCGGCGTCACGGTCTATGGTTATTCCGCACCTAGTGGGACGGTAACGACCAACACCGGTAGCATTACCCAACGTAGCCTATCGATAAGCGGTAGCCAGATCATCGATAAGACCTATGACGGAACGGCCACCGCAAGCATCACCGCCGGAACCGCATCGGGATTGCAAAATGGTGAAACCCTGACGATCACTGGATCAGGAAATTATGCATCGGTGAATGTTGGCTCTGATATCAATGTGCCGGTGACCTATAGTCTGGCCGATGGCACCGGGGCGGCTAGCAATTACAGTTTGGCGGGCGAGACGCTCACCGGCTCGATCAATCCGCGGGTTCTATCGATTTCTGGGTCGAGCGCGGCGGATAAGGTTTATGACGGCAATAATGTGGCAAGCCTATCGGCAGGCACGCTCAGCAATCTGGTTTCAGGCGAGACATTAAGCGTTGCTGTGACCGGTGCGTTCGCCTCGGCAAATGCCGCGGTCGGAATTAATGTTCCGGTCAATTATAGTTTGCGTGATGGCAGTGGTCTTGCCGCCAACTATTCATTGGCAGATGAAACTTTGACCGCGACAATCACGCCAAAGGCATTGTCGATCAGCGGCAGTAGCGCCGCCAACAAAATCTATGATGGTACAAACAGCGCCGTGGTTACCGCTGGCACGCTGGGTAGCCTTGTTGGCAGTGAGACAGTGAGCGTTACCGCTAGCGGTACCTATGCGTCGGTGAATGTGGGCAGCGGCATTAATGTCACGGCGAGTTATAGCCTTAGCGATGGCAGTGGGCTTGCATCCAACTACACGCTGGCGAATGAAACGCTAACCAGTGATATTACCGCCCGCGCGTTAACGATCTCTGGTAGTAGCGCCGCCAACAAAACCTATGACGGCACCAATAGCGCAACGATCACCACAGGAACGCTGGCCAATCTGGTTAGCGGTGAGACGTTGAGTGTGGCTGGCAGTGGCAGTTTTGCCTCGGTGAATGTTGGTAGTGGGATCAATGTATCAACCAGCTATAGCCTTAGTGATGGCACGGGCACGGCGTCCAACTATACGCTGGCTGGCGAAACCCTTAGTGCCGATATTACCGCCCGGGCCCTCACCATCTCCAGCAGCGCGGTCACCAGCAAAAGCTATGACGGTACCAATAGCGCTTCAATCACGGCTGGGACGCTCGCTAATCTGGTTAGCGGCGAGACGTTGAATGTCACGGCTAGTGGCAGTTTTGCTTCGGTTAATGTCGGTAATGGTATCAATGTGCCGGCTAGCTATAGCCTTAGTGATGGCAGTGGCGCGGCGTCCAACTATACGCTCGTGGGCGAGACATTGACCGGTAACATCACGGCACGGGCGCTCACCATTTCTGGTAGCGCGGTCGCCAGCAAAGCCTATGACGGCACCAATAGCGCAACGATCTCTGCGGGAACGCTGGCCAATCTGGTTAGCGGTGAGACGTTGAGTGTGGCTGGCAGTGGCAGTTTTGCCTCGGTGAATGTTGGTAGTGGGATCAATGTATCAACCAGCTATAGCCTGAGCGATGGAAGCGGCGCGGCATCGAACTATTCACTCGCGAGTGAGACGCTTAGCGGCAACATTACACAAAAGACGCTTGCGGTTACCGGCTCTACCGCCAGCGATAAAGTGTATGATGCCAGCACCAGCGCGAGTGTGAGCGCTGGCACATTGGTTGGTATGGTTGGCAGTGAAACATTGAGTTTAACCGCGAGTGGTACCTTTGCCGATGCCAATGTTGCGAATAGCAAATATGTGACGATTGCCTATAGCCTTGCCGATGGTACCGGCCTTGCGGCTAACTATTCTCTTGCTGATGGCGGGGCGAGCGCGTCGATCACCAAAAAGGCGCTTGGCGTTTCCGGTGCGGCGGTTTCGGATAAAACATTCGATGGTAGCACTAGCGCCACAGTTAGCGCTGGCACCGTTACCGGAGTTGTCGGCAGTGAAACCTTGTCGATTACCAGTAGCGCGAATTTCGCCGATGCCAATGCTGGCGTTAATAAGAACGCAACCATCACCTATAGCCTTGCTGATGGCACTGGCCTTGCGAATAATTACAGCCTGAGCGATCAGGTGGTGAATGCAACAATTGCCCAGCGTGCGCTATCAATTTCAGCGCCAACCATCAGTGACAAAACTTATGATGGTGGGACTGGCGCAAGCGTAACCGCGGGCACCCTGTCTAATCTGGTCGGTAGTGATACGCTATCGGTTTCGGCAAGCGGTAGCTTTGCATCAAAGAATGTTGGTGTCGGAGCGAGCGTTAGCGTGACCTATAGCCTTGCCGATGGAGATGGTCTGGCGGCGAATTATAGCCTTGCCGCCGGTAGCGGAACCGCCACGATTAGCCAGAAAAATCTAACCATGACTGGCACAACCATAGCCAGCCGCGCCTATGATGGATCGACCAGTGCGACCATTAGCTCGCTGGGCACTCTTAACGGCGTTGTTAGCGGTGATACAGTGAACGTGAATAGCGGTGCGGCGAGTGCGGTATTTGCTGACAAGAATGCGGGTAATGCCAAAACAGTAACGCTGTCTGGATTGACCATTAGCGGCAGTGACGCTGGAAACTATAGCCTGATAAACCCAACTGCGACGGGCACGATCTCGAAAAAGGCGCTGACGATAACCAGCCCTACCGCCTCAAGTCGCGATTTTGATGGCACCAGAAATGCAGAAGTGTCGATCGGCATTCTCTCTGGCTTCATCAATACTGAAACCGTTACCGCCACCGCGACAGGCTTGTTCAATGACGCTCTGGCGGGCGTTGGTAAATTGGTCACGGTTACCTATGATTTGTTTGATGGGACCAATGGCGGCCTTGGTGCGAACTATAGTCTGTTGCGCCAAACCACCGTCGCCGATATCACTGGCACTGATGTGAAACCTGATCAGAAGATCGCAAAAGTGATGCTGGAAACACTGGCTAAGGCGCAAGAACAGATTTCAGATATGGGCAATAAATTCATCGAAATGACCATTGCGCAAGAGCCGAAAGACGAGAGTGAGAGCTTTGTTGAATCGATGGGTGAATGGCAAATTCTTGGATGTGATAGCGACTCCACAGATGTCGTTTGTGCCGCCAAATAAGGACATTGGATATAGACTGGAAAACAGTGATGCGTAAATTTTTCACCATTTTGACAATTGCTCTGGGGCTTATGCTGGCAAGTGGCCAAATGCCGGCAACGGCCCAAGATAGCAATGCGGATGGCGTTGCCACAGAAATGTTCAAAGAGGTGTTCAAGGATTGGGTAATGCGCTGTGTAGAGCGTGATGGCTTGCCGCCTTGCGACATGGTGCAATCCGTATTCACCGCCGATAGCCAAGAACGCCTATTGCAAATGTCGGTCGCGCATCTTGGCCGCAATGACGAGGTTGGCATCCAGATTTGGGTGCCGACTGGGGTGATGGTGTCTGGCGGGGTGCTGTTTGAAATTGATGGTGAGGACCGTGTGCTGGACGCTTTGCAATACACACGCTGTGAGGCTGATGGCTGTCTGGTTGAGGCGATTGTCCCAGCGGCAAATCTACAGCCATTGCGGGCGGGGCGCAAAGGCGCCTTTGCGGTATTAGCGAGCACCGGCCAACCACGGGTCATCGCGGTCTCGCTAGCCGGATTTTCAGCCGCGCTAAAAACCGTATCAGAGCGAAACAAGCAATGGTTTTCAAATCTAAATTAGGGCATTATTCAGCTGTATCTAATGTGATGTTTCAATCGGTGATCAAAGTTTAATGAGTGTTTTCAGATTATCGTCGGGACTTATGACGCTGATGCTCGGCATAACGCTGACGGCGGGGCCGCTTCACGCGCAAAAGCTCAACCCCTTACTCATCGATAAAGATCTGCGCGAGGCGACAAAGCCGGTTACGAAGCCATCATCTGTGCCAAATTTAATCTTGCCAAAAGCAGGACAGATGCCAGAAAATGCCGCCGCAACCAAATTTGAATTTGACGATATAACAATCGAAGGTGCCCGGGCGATACCGGAGGCTGATCTTCTCAAATTCTGGCCCTTTGCCCCGGGTGAGACCAGTTCGGTTGCCGATGTGTTCGCCTTTGCCGAGGACATCACGTCGCTTTATCGCAATGCGGGTTATGCCCTTTCATTTGCAATCATCCCGGCTCAGGCCATCGATAGTGGGCGCTTTACCATCCAGATTATCGAAGGACGGCTCGAGGGGCTTAGCATCGTTGGCAACCGTGTTTCCGACCTTGTGCGCGGCCGTATTCTTGACGGATTTTCGGTGATAGACCCAAGCCAGCCAACAAAAATTGCAGAGTTAGAACGGTTTCTATTGTTGGTCAATGATCTACCCGGCATCACCGCGCGTGGCACGATTTCCCCGGGTGAGACAGCCGAAACCTCGCTATTGACGTTGGACGTCACCCAGACGCGTTTTGATGGTGGTGTCAGCTATAATAATTTCCTCTCAGAGAGTCTGGGGCGTGAGGCGACGATTATCGATCTAAAGGCGTTCAATCAATGGACGGGTCGTGACGCGCTCCATATTTCGCTTAAATCTGCACCCGACATTGCGGTTTACCGCTCTAGCTCGGTCAATTATGAAACCTATATTGGCAGTGATGGTTTATTGTTTGAAGCATCGGCCAGCGAGTCTATCACCCGCCCGAAAAAGGGTGATCTAGTAGCACTTGATTTCAGTTCGGTTGCCTATAGCCAGAGTATAGGAATACGCATGCCATGGAAGCGGTCACGCAATAGCAATGTGAATATCGGGGCGGCACTATCGGGTAGTCATACTGTGTCCAAGAATGGCGATTCTGTGACCAGTGAGGATAAAATTCGGATCGCCTCTATCTATGCCGAATATGATGTTAGCCATAGCCGCGGCGCCACCACAAATATGCGCTTGCAGGTTAATCGGGGCATGAAAGCCCTCGGCGCACGGGGTGATAGCCGCGCCAATGCGCGGCCTAATTTTGTCACCTATGAATTGTCCGGCGCCCACCAAAACCCACTTTTCACCAATGATAGCGGTAGTCTTATTGGCGCATTGACGTTCCGTGGCCAGTCTATCGGCTCGGCTAATCCGTTACTGGCAAATGCCGAATGTAGCTTTGGCGGTCAGCAATTTGGTGTTGGTTTTGACGCGGGTGCCCTTAGCGGTGAGAATTGTCTGTTGGGTAGTGCGCGGATTACATGGCAGCAGAACGTCCGTGATCAGGCCGCAGCGTTTGTTGGTCAGGCACAATATTATCTGCGTTATGATAGCGGTCAGTTACGCCAAGAAAGACCACTGGCGGCAGGTGAAAAACGCTCGGTAAAAGCGTCATCGCTGGGCCTTGGGGTGCAGTTAGTGATGCGCAATGGCGTGGCGTTTTTCCTTGAAAGTAGCAAGCAGGTCGCACGTTCCGATGACACCAAAAAACGGGACAAATCCCGCACCCATGCCTCGGTGCATTTCGGGTTCTAGCTAGAGACTGCTCGTTAAATGCCCGCCATCAACGGGGATGATCGCACCGGTCATAAAGCTCGCGCGCTCTGAGGCTAGTAACAGCAATATACCATCAAGCTCAGCCATCGCGCCGGTCCGTTGCATGGGGATGCGGGCAATCAATTTTTCGCCTGCCGCGCTGTTTAGAAATGCACGGTTCATATCAGTTTCAAAATAGCCCGGTGCAATCGCATTCACACGGATGTTGTGGCGCGCCAATTCTTGCGCCTGTGTTTTGGTCATCGCAATGACCGCCGCCTTGCTCATGCCATAGGCCGCCGCCCCGCCAAGCTGGGCAATGCCGGCGATAGACGCAATGTTTATGATACTGCCGATTTGGTTTTTGGCGATCATCGCACGGGCCGAACTCTGTGCGACATTCCAAACCGCCATCTGGTTAATTTCAACCGTCTTAGCCGTGTCCTCGGCGCGTGCATTAATAAAACCCTGCGGCGCGGCAATGCCAGCGTTGTTGACCACTATTGAAGGTGTGCCATAGGCCGCCTCTATGCTCGCAATAGCATCATCAATCGCGGCGCTGTCGCTAACATCTAGAGCCAACGGGTAGGCAATGCCGCCAGATGTTTCGATATCACTGTTAATGTGGGTGGCAATGCGCTGGAGCCTATCTTCGCGCCGCGCCGCCATGATTGTAACGCATCCAGCCGCGGCCAAGGTCTTGGCAAAATGCGCCCCAAGACCGGATGACGCGCCGGTGACCAATGCCACCCTTCCTTCTAGGCCGAAATATTCGCTCATGCGTGCCTCCCCTACAATACTATGCGTGGTGCCATGTGTGGTGCTATGCGTGGTTATTCGGTGGGTAGACTGCGCTCAATTAGGGCGCTTATATAGCTCGCGCCTTGAACCAGAATCTCGTCATTGAAATCATAATCCGTCGAATGCAAAGGCCGCCCATTGCCGCCGTCCACACCATTGCCGATCAGCATAAAACAGCCGGGAACAGCGCGGGCCATATGCGCAAAATCCTCGGAAAACAACTTTGGATCACAGTCACCATTCACAGCATCAGCACCGGCGATCTCGATCGCGGCTGCGCTAGCCATCGCCGCGGCCTTTGGGTCATTCGGCAATGCCGGAAAAATAGTGTCATAGGTGACGGTAATCTCAATGTCGTGCGCCATCGCAATGCCTGCCGCAATACGGCGCATATTGGTCTCAATGGCCTGATTGGTTGCGGGGGTTAAGGCCCGTGCATCACCACGCAGAATGGCCTTGCCCGGCAACACATTGCGTTTGCCATCGGTGATGAATTCGGTCACAGACACAACGCCGTTTTGGGCCGGATCTAATTTGCGCGACACGATAGATTGGAGCGCGGTGACAAGCTCGCTTCCAACCATGATCGCATCGACGCCCATATGCGGCAGGGCGGCATGACCACCTTTGGCATTGATCGTGATTTCAAACAGGCTTTCGCTAGCGGTCATAGCACCGGCTCTGGTGGCGAAATGTCCAGCTGGCATGCCCGGCATATTGTGCATCGCATAGATGGCATCGGCGCTAAAGCGATCAAACAAACCATCGGCGATCATTGCCGGAGCGCCTTCGCCATGTTCTTCATTTGGCTGGAAGATGAATATCACCCGTCCGTTGAAATCCCCTGCGCTAGCCAGATATTTAGCCGCGCCGAGCAGCATCGTGGTGTGGCCGTCATGCCCGCATGCATGCATCACCCCATCATTTGTCGAGCGATAGGGCGGTGTGCCAGTCTCGCTTAGGGGGAGGGCGTCCATATCAGCGCGAAGGGCAATGCTAGCAGTGTTGTTCTTGGCTGGATCGCCGCGTTCTAAAACACCAACAACACCGGTCTTGCCAATATTCTCATGCACCTCAATGCCGAAAGAGTGTAGCAATTCGGCAACACGCGCGGCGGTTCTATGCTCTTCAAAGCCCAGTTCTGGATGGGCGTGTAGATCACGCCGCCAATTGATCATTTCCGCTTTGAAATCATCGATAGCTTTGGCGATTTTGTGGCTAGTGTCTTTTGGCATGCTCATGTGATGCTCCTAATTCTGTGCCGATTGATCATTGATGATCATGTCGGCGGCCTTTTCGGCAATCATAATCGTTGGCGCATTGGTATTGCCCGACACCAATTCGGGCATGATCGAGGCGTCAACAACGCGAAGATTGCGCACCCCGTAAAGGCGTAATCTAGCATCGACAACATCGCCATTATTCGGCGATGGCCCCATGCGGCAGGTGGATACCGGATGATAGAGGGTAACGCCCGTCTCGCGGGCATAGGCGAGCAACTCATCATCACTGGCAAGGTCGGTGCCGGGCCGCATTTCACCCACCACCAACGGTGCCATAGCCTCGCTCTGCATGATTGTGCGGGCGATTTGCATGCCGGCAACATGCACTCTGGCATCTTCCTCGGTGGCTAGATAATTGGGCTGGATGGTGGGGGCGGCAAATGGATCGGCCGATTTAATATGAACATAGCCGCGGCTTTCGGGGCGCAACTGACAGGGGCCAAATGTCATGCCGGGGAATTTATCAAAGACACGCTTTGCCGGATTGGCAAAGCTGGCATGGGCGATGTGATATTGAATATCCGGCCCAATCAAGCCCTCACGGCTCCGCACAAAACCGGCCAGAATACCGGCTGGCATTGATAAAAGACCGCGGCGGGTAAGGCCAAAGCGGATTATCTCGCCAAGCAGTCCTAGACCGTGCGCACGGTTGTTCAGCGAGATATTCTGGTTAAGCCGCCATGACAGCCGCGAGATATAATGGTCCGAAAAATTCTCGCCAACACCAGTTAGGTTGTGCCGCGTGCTTATGCCAAGAGCGCCAAGGCGGTTTGCATCGCCAATGCCGGAAAGCTCTAGGATTTGGGGTGATTGGATGGCCCCTGCCGATAGAATAACCTCACGGCCGGCATGGATTTGGGCGCTGGTACCGCGGCGGGTAAAGGCAACGCCTATGGCTGTGGTTGGATTATCCTCGGGAAATAAGAGCCCAGTGACATGCGCGCCAGTGATGATCGTTAGGTTTTGCCTATTGCGTGCGGGTTGCAAATAGGCCTTTTTCGCCGAGAATCGGAGGCCGTTTTTCTGCGTCACCTGATAATAGCCAAAGCCTTCTTGATCAGCGCCATTATAGTCGGGATTATGGGGATAGCCGCAGGATTGTGCCGCGCCAATCAGATGATCAAGAGCGGCGTATTTATTGCGGACATTGGCCACGTTTAGTGGACCGCCGCGGGCTCTGTACTCATCCTCGCCAAATTCACAATTCTCGGCCTTGCGAAAATACGGCAGGACATCTTGATAGCTCCAGCCATTATTGCCGCGTTGGGCCCAACCGTCATAATCGGCGGCCTGACCGCGCACATATAACATGGCATTGATCGCCGATGATCCACCTAAAACCTTGCCACGGGGCATGGCGATCGGACGATTACCGCTAGCGGCATCGGGCTCTGTATCGAACATCCAATTCATCGCCGGATTGACCATTGTTTTGATATAGCCCGCGGGAATATGGATCAGCGGATTGCGGTCTTCGCCACCAGCCTCGAGCAGAGTTACCGTGATGCGTGGATCCTCGCTAAGGCGCGCCGCCAGAACGCATCCAGCAGACCCGCCGCCAATGATCACATAATCGGCCTTTGGATAATTCATCACTTGTTTTCACCCATTCTGGCTCACCTATTATGGTTGCGGCCAATATCGTGCACATAAACCATAGCGAGGTGCAATGCCAACACCGATGATAGGTGACTTTATGCGAGGAAATATTTTACCACTAGGCTGATGCCGGCAATCGCAAGGGCGATGTTGACGAGCCGGCGAAACGCATTGGCGGACAAACGATTGCGGATATTATTGCCGGCAAATAGGCCAATTGCCCCAGGGACAAGAACCCAGATTGCATCCAAGGCAATTGCCGGTGTTGGAAATCCAGCCACAGCCAATCCCGCCCAAATGCTGGTATAACCACACAGCAAATACACCCCAATGACAAAGACGAATTCGTTTTTGGGTAACCGCAAGGACACCATCAATTGCAGGCTAGGGAATGAATAAATGCTGGTTAGGCTACCGGAGACGCCGGATAGCATGCCAGCAGGGATGAGGAATTTGCGGCCGTCAATCTTGGCAAGCTGGCGCATCATCCATAGGTCGCGCGGCAGATTGTCGATAACCACAAGAATAAAAATCATCGCCCCGACGATGGCGGCTAGCATTCCAGAGTCAAGCACCGCCAGCAAACGGCTCCCCGGGAATAGCACAATAATTGTGGCAACCATCATCGGCCAATAGGTGAAAAGCGAGCGCCAATGTTGGCGGTTAAGCCAGCATTGCTGGATGTTAGTGAGTAAAACGGGCGCGAGCATTACCGCCACAACTTCGGGTAACGGCATCGCAAATAGCATCATCGGTGTGGCAATCATCGGTAGGCCAAACCCAATGGCCCCTTTGACAAAGGCGCCCAAGCCGATTCCCGCACAAATAACAATGATATCAATTAGCGACCATTCCATTAGTCGTTTTACCGCTTTAATTGTCGTGATAACAAGCCCTCTGAAGCGTGATAAATGTGGCTGGTGACTTTGCTCTGGATTGTGCCTAGTGTCGGATCAAGTGTCGAACTGATGGATAGTCGTAGCTTTGGGCAATCTATACGTGATGGGGGGCTTAATCGCGGGGCGTGGTGGAGATCGAATGATTGAATTCTTTTACATATGTCTTTTTATGGGTGCGTTTCTGGGTGGCTTCGTTAATGGCCTCGCCGGTTTTGGCACGGCACTTTTCGCGCTTGGTTGGTTTCTCCAGATCATGGAGCCACCGGCGGCGGTTGCGGTGGTTCTTGGCGCCACGGTCGTTGTTGGTATCCAAGGCTTGATAGAAACATGGTCGGCGATCAACTGGCCCCGCTTGCTGCGCTATATCGTGCCGGCTGGTTTTGGCATTCCGCTTGGGTTGATGGCATTGGCGCATGTTAGTGGCCAGCAATTATCGATTTTGGTTGGCTGTCTGTTGGTGGTTTACGGTGGCTATTTTACCTTTAGGCGCAATTTGCCGACAATTCATGGCGAGCTCAAATCGGTAGATGTTGGGCTTGGTTTTATCGGTGGTGCGCTGGGGTCGATGGCCGGCCTGTCTGGCGCTCTGCCATCGATGTGGGGGGCGATGCGGCCATGGTCAAAGCATGAGCAACGCGCCGTTCTCCAGAGCTATAACGTGATCGTGATTGGCGTGTCGATCATCGGCCTGGCCTATAATGGTGCCTATAATGCCGCCGTTCTGGGCAATTTGGCGATGGCTCTACCGATCAGCATTTTGGGTGGTTTTATCGGCATTAGACTATTTCGGCGCCTAAGTAATCAGGGATACCGGCGTTTGGTAATTAGCCTGATGCTGGTTTCTGGCCTTGGCCTACTTGGCCGCGCATTGCTGTTTTAATTGCTCATAGATGGTGAGGAGATATTTACCATGGCGTTGATCTTGCCGGATGGTAAAAAGCGGTGCTTTGGCAATAAGGCCGGTCAGGAATTGCTAGCGCATTATCATGATACTGAATGGGGAATTCCTGTTCGTAATGATGACCGGCTGTTGTTTGAGATGCTCACCATGGAGGGGGCGCAGGCAGGGTTAAATTGGGAAATCATTCTGAAACGGCGCGATGGTTATAAAGCTGCCTTTCATGATTTTGACATTGCCGCGGTCGCCACGATGAGTGACGCGGAGTTAGAGGCATTGCGTAGCTTTGACGGTATTATCAAAAACCGTCTCAAGATTTACAGCACCAGATCGAATGCCGTGGCATTTGCCAAAATCCAATCCGAGTTTGGGAGCTTTTCTGAATATTTGTGGGGATTTGTTGATGGTGTCCAGATCGTCAATCATTACCGCAAAGGCGAAATGATGCCCGCTTCCACCCCGCTGAGTGACG